>Ga0207927_1000009_pt1 | contig 113291 bp, 91 predicted proteins | sample NGESurdeep072012_2_FD_184456 | JGI IMG/M metagenome (GOLD analysis project Ga0207927, IMG submission 184456) | Arctic peat soil microbial communities from Barrow, Alaska - NGEE Surface sample 210-2 deep-072012 (SPAdes) | ecosystem: Environmental > Terrestrial > Soil > Wetlands > Peat ... | reverse complement strand
GAGCCAGTGCCCCCGTATCTTCTCCATTCCAGGCCGTGAACTGCGCGATCCTCAAGTTCGCCCCAAAATTTTCGGCATCGACGGGCGCAAGGACGTCAAAACACACCGGTGCCAGCCTGCACGTGAAGCTCTCCTACCCGAATGCCCCCCAGGGCACGCAGACAGACATAGCGAAGGTCAAGGTAGATTTGCCGATACAGCTCCCGTCGCAGCTGAAAACGCTGCAGAAGGCCTGCGCAGCGGCCGTGTTCGAAGCGAACCCCGCGAATTGCCCTGCGAAATCGGTCGTAGGCCACGCGAACGTGACCACGCCGTTGCTACCCGTGCCCCTCACGGGACCGGCCTACTTCGTCTCCCACGGGGGGGAAGCGTTCCCGTCCCTGACTATGGTGTTGCAGGGCTACGGAATAACAGTCGACCTCGTCGGTTCGACGCTCATCCGTCACGGCGTCACGAGCACGACCTTCAGGACGGTGCCGGACGTCCCGTTCAGCACCTTTGAACTGACGCTTCCCGGCGGGGAATACTCCGCCCTCGCGGCCAATCTTCCGCCAAAGGCCAGGAGCACCTTCTGCGGTCAGAACCTGCTGATGCCGACGGCCTTCGTCGCCCAAAACGGAGCCGAATTGCACCAAACAACCAAAATCAACATCACTGGTTGCGCAAGTCCTAAAAGAACCAAGCATGCAAAGAAGCCGGCCAGAAGACCCAAGAAACGCTAGCGTGCGGCCCTCGCCGCGGCAAGAAGCAGCTAAACGACTAGAGGTTTTCTCTTCGGCGGACTAAAAGGCGGATGCGCAGAAGCTCGCCGAGAAGTTCACGCCAACTCACCCGTTCCATTACAAGCACGAGCCGCGTCCTGGGGAGTGCGTGGCGTCCCCACACGCGTGACCGGGACGGCTTGTCCGGTTGACCGTCAGATAGACGGCAGCGCGTCGCACAGTTGGAAACGTTTGGTCCATTTCATTGACATGCTGTGGCCGCGATGCGAGACTGCGGTTGCAGTCAGCGTTGCGGAAGGCCACGATCAGCGGCGAGTTCGGCTTACGGTTTGCTGCGTCCACCGGCCGCCCCGCGTATCGATCAATACCGACCAAGGAGCAATCAAAAATGCAACGACTGAGGCTACTGAGCCTTGCGCTACTCGCCATCCTCGCGGTGGCTGCGATCGCGTCTGCGAGCGCGTTCGCGTTGGAAAATCCCGAAATCTTACCGAACCCCACAGAAGCAAAACCGCTGAATTTCACGTCGAAAAGCGGCGCGGGAACACTTATCACTATAGGCGGAAACGCAATTACCTGCGCGGACGACACGAACGAAGGAAAATTTACTTCGGCTCGTTTAGGTCCAGTCACAGTCACATTCTTAACCTGTACATCTACCGGCGGCGTCAAATGTAAAACTGCCGGTGCTGAAGCTGGAAAGATCGTACTTGAAGCCGGCATTCATCTCGTCGACTTCAAAAAAGGTACGACCTTAACTCTTGGTGCCGTAATCACGCTATCAAAAAACATTGTAATTACCTGCGGCGTCCTCAAAGACGAAGTCAAGGGCAGCGTGATGGGCGAAGTGAGTGGCGTTACGTCTGGCGTCGAAACGAGTACAGGCACGCTTACGTTCACAGCTAAAGAAAAAGGCGTGCAGCTGCTCTCGAAATGCGAACTCGATAAAACGTTCTGCGAAGGCAAAACGTTCAAACTCGAAGCGTCGTTCAACGGCTCGACGTTCGAAAGCGCGTCAGAGGAAACCACCGACGAAATGAAATTCGCCGAAAAAATAAGGATCGACTTCTAGCATCTAACTAGGATCACCGAAGCGAGTGTGCGGGAGTCGAATGGCTCCCGCACACCTCAATATATGCCGACCTCCAATGCGGGGATTCTGTCTTAACGGGAGTGCGCCCAGAGTTGGAGGTCGATGATGAGATCGTGATCCCGCATCCCGAGCCGCAGCAGCAACGTCAAGATCGCCAGATCGCGCCGTCCGGTGCCGGTCTGCTGGTCGCAAGAGTCGAGCAGCGTCTGGGCCTGCCCAGGCTCGAGAAAGCGCGGCAACCCCGACAGTCGCCACGACGCCGCGGACGGCACCGCGCCAAGCAGGGACCCGGCGACCAACCCCTCGACGTGCAAGAACCCCAGTAGCGACCGCAGCGCGGTGACCGTCATCTTCGCCGCCCCGCGCGACTGACCCGGACAGTGAGCCACAACAAACGCCGTCACCCAACCAGCGCTCAGGTCCCGCAGATCCAGCCCATCATCGTCGAGCCCGGCCAGGAATGGCTTGACGGCATCGACATACCCAGTGACAGTCTGAGCCATCCTGGGTTTGACGGCCAAGAAGGCACGGAAACGCTCGCCCAGCACCTCAGCCCTCGTCGACGGCCGCGCCGGCGACGCCGACGGCGCCACCCCCAGCGCCCGCAGATAGGCAAGCAGCGGCGCCATCGCACGCGCTGTCACGTAGTCCCGGCGACCAGCCGCACGGCACTCCGCCAGGAACCGCTCGACAATCTCATCGCTCAGATCCCCAGCCCCCAGGCTCTCGGCTTGCATCCAACCGCTCACGCGAGCCATCAGCCGCACCTGCAGCGCCGCGCCCAACGGCGAATACCCCTGCCGCTCCAGCTCGACCACGAACCCCGCCCCGAACTCCTGCAGCGGCCCAGACAGCCGCACCCGCAACGGATCCTTCATCAGTGTTCTCCCTTCCGAGAATGGAGAACACAGCCTCCCCCGCCGGGCCGGATTATGCCGACATCAACACCCCCAAACCCACCCGACTGCAAGCCCTTCGCCGCCACCTCGGCATAACCCGGGCGTCGGCATAGTGGCGATTATGCCGACGTCGGCATAATCGCCATAAGGAGCGCAACGTGCTCGATCATCTCCCCGAACGCGACCGGCCGGCCGTGAAGGCACGACTGCGAAAGGCATGGGCCTCGGAGAATCACCAGCTCGCGCTCGACGGCTTGGAGCTGCTCGCCAGCGAGCTTGACCGCTCACATCCCGGTGGCGCAGCATCGCTGCGAGAGGGGCTGGCCGAGACGCTGACGCTCACGCGCCTCGGTGTTCGCGGGAAGCTCAAAGAGCACGCTTCAGAGCACGAACCCGATCGAGTCGATGATCGGCACCGTCCGGGCCACGAGCCGCAACGTCAAGCGCTGGCAGAACGGCGACATGTGCCTCAGATGGACCCCCGCGGGCATGCTCGAGGCGGAGCAGCAGTTCCGCAGGATCATCGGCTACGGCGATCTCGCCAAGCTCGCCGTCGCAGTCGAACGCGACCTCATCGCCCACCACAACGACTTTCACACCCCGACCAAGGAGGACACCCGGATCACCGTCACCGTGTAACCATCACACCCGACCGCCGCCACCGACTTCCACAGCGAACGGGACAACCTCGGGCGACGCATATCAACGCAGTAGGTGCGACGCTAGGGCCAGCACGGCGAAGACTTGGTCAAGCTCATCGATCATGGGCCGATCTCGATGGCAAGGTCGTGGTGGTCGTCGACGTCGCGGCCGAGACGCCGCGCGCTGCGATCGAGAGCCTCGCGGGCGCGCTGCCAGTCGCGCTGCTGCTCTCGCGGCTCGGGCTGCGTGCCGAGAGGGTCGTCGGGGTCGGTGACGTCGTATTGGAGGCGGTAGCGCGCTACCTGGCGAACCCCTTGCTCCCACTCCTTGCCTAGCCGCGGCTCGTCGGGACGCTCGCCGAAGGCGCGCGCGGCCCAGGCGCCGGGGGCGTAAACCTCGCGCTCGGCGAGCTCGTCACGGATCTCGGCGTGCTCTCTTGTGAGCTGGGTGACCGCGCCCTGTAGCCCGTCGCGCTCGGCACGGGCCTCGCTCGGGTCGCCCAGCTCCCTGGCGAGGCGCTCGTGCTGGGAGAGCACGGCGTCGAGCTCGCGATCGGCCGCTTGCAGAGCGCCCTTCACGTGCGCGCGCTCGACCGCGTTCGGGTCTTGCTCGCGTCCAAGACGTCGGCGTGGCTGCGGCAGATCGTCGAGGCGCCGGGTGATCTGTTCGCGCTGGGTGCTGAGCGTGATCGCGCGTGCGTCTAGGTCCTCAACGCGCTGCAGCTCACGCGTTGGCAGCGCCCCAACCTGGACTCGCAGCTGCTGGATGCGATCGCCCAGCGCGCGAAGGCGCTCTGCGCTCGCGATCGCCGGGATGGTCTGCTCGTGTGCGGCCGGCTGCTCTTGACGTGGTTCTCTTGGGCTGCTCGTTGCGCGGGCTGCCTCGGCGTCGTCCGCTCGGCCGGCGCCGGGGAGCTGTTCGATCGCGAGGTCCTCGTCGTCCCGCTCGAGCATCCGGCGGGAAACGCGGGCAAGCAGCTCGCCCCTGTTGGCTGCCGGAGTCTGGTCTGTGGGTGCAAACTCGCTGCGCTCCTCGGCATAGCTGTCCTCGTAGATGAGTAGCCGAGTCTGGCCGCGTGCGCGGGACAGTGCCGTGTAGCTCCAGCCGGCGGTGAGGTCGTGGGGAGTTGCGACGACGGTCGCTGCCTCGACGGTGCCCCCTTGCATCCCGTGGCCGGTGAGGGCGTAGGCGTGCTCGAGGTGCTCAGCTGCATAGGCGCTGGATAGCTCGCGCACGAGCCCCGAGTCGGTGTCGATGACGACGCGGTCTGAGTCGAGGTGGCGGACCGTGCCGCGCATCCCGTTGTCGACGTCGAGCTCGCGGTGGTTGCGGCGGCAGATGACGCGGTCGCCGACGGCGAGCTGCAGATCGTCGTAGGTGCGTTCCTCGCCGAGCGCGCCGAGGTCGCGCCGCAGCTCGCGTGCCGCGCGGTTGAGCGCGTCGCGCGTGTCGTTCTCGCGCGCGATCATCACCGCCTGCCCGGGTCCGACCGCGGCCGTGGCGCGGGCCCACTCTTCGATCGCCTGGGCGCGCGCGTCGGCCGGCTCGCTGAACGTCTGGATGCGCCCGGCGCGATCGGCCCATTCCAGGTAGCTGTGTGGGCGGCGCTCGTGCAGTGCGGCGAGCGCGCGGCGCTCGGCCTGGTCGCGCTGGCGCATGACCTCCGTGAGGTGGATGACCCCCACAGCGCGGCCGACGGCGGCGAGCCAGCCGCCGGCCTGGACGGAGGCGAGCTGTCCCGGATCGCCGATCGCGATGACCTTCGCGCCCGCCTGCTCGGCGGCCTGCAGTAGCCGCGCACTGTGCCTGGTCGGGGCCATGCCCGCCTCGTCGAGGATGAGAACGCATCCCTTGGGCAGCTCATCGCCAAGCATCTCCACGTCGATCAGCAGTCGGTCCAGAGTGCGCGCGGAGACGCCGGCCTCCTCGGTGAGCTCGCGAGTACCGCGGCCTGTGGGCGCCACGCCGAGCACCTCATACCCAGCGCGCTCGTAGACCTGTCGCAGGACGCCGGCGGTGTAGGTCTTGCCGGTGCCGGCGAGCGCCTGGATCACGCTCACACCATGCCCGTTGCTGAGGACCGCGCGCACGGCGTTGGCCTGCTCGGCGTTCAGCGGGCGGTCGGCGCCGGCGAGCGCACGGTCGACGAGCGATGAGTCGACGATGCCGGCTCCCTCGCCGGCGCGCCCGATCGCGGATGCGATCAGCCGTCGCTCGCAGCCGATGAGCTCGGCGGTGGTCATCTCGCCGCGCGCCGTGGGGATGATGTCCGCGCGCTCGGCGAAGCGCTGACCCTGCGCCCGCACTTCCGGCACGAGCGCGCCCTGGCGGGCGGCACTCGCGAACTCCTGCAGCACGGGGTGCTCGTCGAAGGTGTTGGTGCGCTCGGTCAGACCCTCGGCGCCCGCCAGCAGATCGCCGAAGGCGCGCTCGTCCACACCATTAGGCACGACCAGGTCATCCGCGGCGCGTTCGCTGCTCGCTTGCAGCAGCTCGGCTACCTCGTGCGCGCCGAGCCCGAGCTCGCCTGCGCGTGCTCGCACCTCCTCGCGCCAGGTGTGCGTCTCCAGGCCGTACTGCTTGCGCTCGCGCGTGGCGAGCGCCGCCCGCTCAGCGGACGCCTTCGTACCCAGCCCGATCCCGCCCGCCTCGGCCGCGCGCTGCATCTCGTGGCGGCGGGTGGAGAAGTGCTCGATCACCGGGCGCTGTACCTCGGCGAGCTCGGCCGCGCCGTTGCGGACCTCGCCCCACTCGAGACCGAGGCGCTCGCTGACGAGCGCCCGCAGGTGCGCCTGGTACAGCGTCCCCGTTGTCTTCGCCGCCGCGTAGAGCAGCGTGCTGTGCAGCGCGGTGAAGCGACCGTCGGGTCCACGCGCGAGGTTCCCGGCGACGACGTGGGTGTGCAGCTGCGGGTCTAGCGCCCGGCTCATGCGATGCCGGTAGGCGGCCGCGATCAGACCCTCGGCCGCCTCGACGCGCTCTCCGCCGTGGCCGCGGCGGACCATCACCGCGGTGTCCTCGAGATATCCGAGCGCGGCTCTGAGGGCCTCTTCGTGGCAGGCGACGAGAGCGCCCGAGGTTGCCTCCGGCGCGATCGCGAACAGGACGCTCACGGACTTCGGCGCGCTGAACGTCAGGTCGAACGCCGCGATCTTCGGGTCCCGCGCCGAGGAGCGCAGCCGTGCGCCGGGGTCTCGCGGATCGAGCCCGGCGATCAGCGCGTTGAACTGCTCCGCCTGAACGCGCCCCGTGAGCCCGAGCGCCTCGGCGCCGGCGCCGATCCACTCCCCTGGAGCCTCCCCCGGCCCCGAGTAGTAGTCATCGCCGCCACGCGCTACCTGCTGCTCGTAGTAGCGGTGCTGGCCCAGCGCGATCTTGCCGATCGAGAGCACGAGACAAACCAAATTAGCAAAAAGAGCGATGTTCAGCAATGTTCAGCATGCTTTAGGTGCAACTGTGCCGCGTTGCGGAGCGCAGCGGAGCGGGGCGGCAGGGATGCCCTTGCTGTCGGCCTGGATGGCCGGGCGGCGGCGGCGATGCTGCGTGCCTGGACGTCGGTAGCGCGGGTCGGTAGCGAGGTCGTGAGTGCTGGTGGTCGGCGAGGCGTCCGAGCGTGGAATCGTCAGGCGAGGGCAACCAAGGGGCCGTGCGGCGCTGCGGGCTGCCCTAGGAAGGTTGGCTGCTGCGGAGCATCCGCTGGCCTAGGGTGTCGAGGAGCGACTCGCTGTCGAGAGCCTGCTGGGTGAACTGGAGCGAGGTCTCGCCGGCTAGTTCTCCGTCGCCGAGGGTGGCGGGCAGGCCCCGCAGGTGACCGAGCGCGAGCAGTGCACGGTCAGCGACCGCCTCGATCACTGACGGCGCGATCAGCGCCACGTCGGGATCGGCGACGACATCCGTTGCATCGCCGAGCGTCTGGCGGACCGAGACGATCACGGTGAGTAGGTGCTCTGGCCGGGGTGACCAATTCTGTCGTGCTTCGATCCAGTTGTCGTGCGAGTTTGCCTGCCGGACGCTGTTTGCGCCGAGCGGCTGCTCGGGCTGCTGAAGCGTCTTCGCCTCGTAGAGGAGCCACAGGCGGTCTGCGTCGCGCCAGGCGACGTCGGGGCAGGCGGTGCTGTTGTCATCGCGCCATACCTCGAAGCCGAGCGCGAGCCCGAGGGTGGCGAGACCCATGTGGAAGGTCTGAGGGTGAATGCTGGCGAGCTGGTCGCGCATCTCGGCGAGCGTCTCGTCGAATCGCCGCCGCCGCGTGTTCAGCTTGCGTATCCAGGCGGTGGTGCGCTCGGCGCGGGCGTCGTACTCCGGCCCAACCGCAGGCTGCTGGAGGGCGTCCTGGAAGCGGGGGAACCAGCGGAGCATGCGCGCGGTCGCTTCGGCTCGTCCTCGCAGTTGCGCGGCCGCCTGGACCCAGTTGGGCTCGGGGCGGTCGGTGGCGAGCGTCGCTGCCCAGCTGGCCGCCAGGTACTCCCAGAGCGCACGGTAGGCCCGCAGCGGCTCCCCGGTGAGCTGCGCGACCGCTGCGGTCGCCTCGGATACTGCGCTTGGGAGGTCGCCCTGCCAGCAGGACCACCATGCATGCACCTCGTGCGGTGCAGATGCAGCGAGCGCGGCCGAGACGGGATCCTCGGCGCGCTCGCAGGCAGCCACACGCTCCCGAAGGTAGGTCTCGGTGGGCTGCCACTCCTCGCCGTGCTCCCAGAAGATGCGGAGCACGTCCAGCAGGTCGAGATCGGGATCGCGGGAGTAGTACTCGCCGAGCTCGAGCTCGACTTGCAACTCGGGACGCATGTCGCTGCGCGCCTCATCGCGCTGGATGAAGCGCAAGAGGTCTGTCCCGCGCAGGATCACGGCGGCGAAGTCCTGGCGGTTGCGTGTCGCTCGGCCGGCGCCTTGGATGATCCGCGTGCGGATCCGCTCGCGCAGCACGCGGGTCGCGCCGATCGTGTCGAACAGGAAGCGCTCTTGGCTATGGCCATACGCGGGTAGACCGCTGAGGATGATCAGCCGGCATTGGGTGTCGGGGAGGTCGATGCCGTCGTAGCGGTTGGCGAGCAGCAGCGCGGCGGGCGCGGTCTGGATGAACTCGCCGATGCGGTCCGCGCCCAGCCGTGTGATCCCGTCGTCGAGCAGCGTGTTGGCGGCGTCCTGCAGAGCTCGGGTGGAGGGTGCGATCAGCGCGGTGCGTGGGGTCTGCGCTATCGCGTCGCGGATCAGCTGGTCGGCGGGTGCGTCGTCGATCCGTAGGCCGGGCATCAGCAGCAGCCGCCGGCCGGAGCGTTGCTGGCCCGTGTCGGCTGGTATGCGGCGGATGCGGTCCACTCCGAAGGCACGCTCGAGCTCACCCCCGGCGCCGAGCGTGGCGGACATGTAGAGCCGTTGCTCGGCGCCGGAGAAGTGGTCCAGCTCGCGCGTGGGTGCGATAAAGGGGCGGATCAGGATCTCGCGCGGCGATACGTAGACCAGGCAGCGGTTGAGCTTCTCGCTGATTGCGCGCAGTGCGTAGTCGTTGTGGCTGCGCTCGCGTACCGCGCCGGCGAGCGCGTCGCCCAGACGCCCTGCGCGGCTGGCCATCGCGGTCGGTGGAACGAGCTCGATTCGCTGTTCGGTGCGGGGATCGTCGTCGCCGCGGGCGAGGAGGTCTGCGAACGCTGTGGTGAGCGCGTCATGTACCACGCCGAGCACTGCGGCGTAGAGACCTGGCTCATCGTGGCGGCGGGCGGTGATCGACCAGGTCTCGGCGACGGCGTCCTCGCCGCTGTGCGCGTCGTCGAAAATGAGTGTTTGGGCGTCCTCGAGGCCGGACCAGTAGTTGAAGACGTGGTGGTAGTTGGAGATTGCGATCGCGTCGCCCGCGCGGAATGACGCGGCGTCCGCGGGGTCCCAGGCGTGCTTGGTGCCGGTTAGCAGCACGACGTTTATCCCGTAGCGTGCCGCCTTGCCGGCGACCTGCTCGGCGAGCTGATTGTTCACGCAGGCGTACGCGACGCGTTGGTTGTGGGCGAGGCGTCGCCACTCGGCGATCAGCAGGCCGACGAGGGTCTTGCCGGACCCGGTCGGCAGCTCAAGGGCTACGTCGGTGTGCTGAAGGTGATTTTCGTGGTACGTGCGAAGCGCGTTGCCTTGGTGCAGCCACAGATCTGATAGCCCCGGCTCGGTGACCTGCAGGCGCTCGTAGAGGTCGAGCGGTGAGGCGGGTGCGGGTGCGGGTTTCGGCGGGAGCGGGAGCGGCACGGTCTCGCACAGTAGCTGGCGAGAGGTGCTACGGGACGGGTGGGGCGTCGCTGCGGGGCGTGTCGGGTCAAGCGCCATGCGAGTAGCGGAACGGGTTGCGCGCTGCGGCGGCAAAGGCTTCGTCATAGTGCGGCTACGGGATTGGGGCAGTGGGCTTCGCTACCGGCGCCGGCGTGGAAAGACGAGGATTGCGGGCAGCTCGAGTTGCCCGAATTCGGCGCGCTCCCCGAGCAGCCGCGTGAACAGGCGCGCGGAGAGAGTCGAGGGCCAGAGCCCACGCCGGCGCGCATACCACACCGTGCCGAGACCCCACGCAAGCACGCCGAAGAAAGCGAAGGCAACGCAGTCGCCATAGCCGCCCTGGCTGCCGCACGCCCACGCCACCCCCCATGAGCACCAGCCGGACACCCGCGCGAGCGTCGGGCCGAAGCGCCAGCTAATCCCCGCGACGACGGCGACCACGCCGAGCACGCAGATAATTCCGGCGGGGAGGCCGGCTGAGGCGATTGGAACCCAGAGATCATGAAGCATGCCTTCTCAAATACCAGGCGCTTGGGACGGAACAGTCGCTGATCCTGCGAGCGCGCTCGAATGGCGCGCAGGGCGGCGCTTCAGATGTCAGTGGCCGAGAGATGGCTTCCTTGGCGAGCGCGAGAGCTATGTGGAGCTCTCCTCGCTCAACTGAGTGTTCGATCTCGCGGCGGGGCCCAGCGCGCCGGCCGTGGACCCGCTAAAGAGCCGGGGCGATTCAAGGTGAGTCACGATGGGTTCGTGCCTACCAACCACCGACAGCCCTGGAGCGTAGGGTTCAGCCATGCATTGGCCTCCGACCCATGAGGACCGGGCAGCGTGGAGCGCCGTGGGCGGAGTCGTCAGCAGCGCCGCCGTGGTTGTGGGCGTGGCGTCGGGTTGGTGGCCAGTTGTTGCCGCTCTTGCCACCGTCGGAATCAGCCTTATGCTGGTTCCTCTGCTGCGGCTCGGCCCATGGCGCCAGGGAGAGACGCAAGCGCTGCCTTCCCCAAGAGTCAGAGCTGGTCACGCCATCAGATCCGGGGGCGATATCGACGCCGCTGGCCCTATTGAGGCTGGCCACGACATCGAGGCTGGTGGCGACATCCGCTCATCTCCCCGAGCTGATCCGCTGCTTGCCGGCGTCTCCCAGCGCAACACCGATTTGGCGGCGCTAGGCATTGTGAATCCGCTGGTGGGCCACTTTCGGATCGAACAGTTCGCGGCGCCATTCGAACGCGACGAAAGGGGTTGCGTCTTTCGCGTTGTCATCGCTCCGGATTGCCGGCCTTCCGGCAGCGAACTCCGGACCGAGATCAAGGACACACTGAAGGATGCTTTGGCCAGATCGAGCCTGGAGACCTGGGGATCGAGCCGAGTCGGCGAGAACCAAGCAACGGCACCCACCGGCTGGCTGCGTTCCGACCCCAACTCCGGCCAGATAGCTACCTTCAAGCGTCACTGGGGCACGTCTCTCGATGGCGGATTCGTGTTGTGGGCGAAGGCGACCCTGCAGCTTCCTCCAGGTTTTCAGTTCGGTCGACATGTCGTGTTCGTCCTTGATGTTGTGGAGGGCACGGCGGGAAGGGACAACCGGTCGTCCCGACTCCGCCTGTCACTTCGGCAACTGCATGAATTTCTACATACTCTCGCGACGACGGCTATTGACGAGATCGGTAGAGCGGTCTTCCCGCTTATTTGCGAGGAGCCCACACCGACGATTCTCGGCCCGAATTATCAGATTAACTTCGGCGATCGCTCTCTGGAGACGTGCGTCGAGATCCCCGCGAGCTTCGAACGACCACAAGACCGACAGAATATCCCGTGGGTCGAAATCAACACGCCTGGAGATCGCGACTCGCGCGATCGCGTTGTTCGCGACACTGTCATCCGTGAGGGCGTACAGAAAGCTCTCCGCAATAACGGGTATGACCGGATCGAGGATGAGATCGCAAAACTGCCCGTCCCAACATGAGTGCCACGCGACTCCGTGCGGTGGTGCATGGGATGGCCCGTGACTCACGGGACCGACGCGCAACCGTTCTCGATGAGCGTCTGACCCGATCCACAAAGCGGGCGAGGCCCTTGCGCTCCTCTAGACGGCGTCCAGCGACCCAGTCGGCAACAACCTCGCCAGGGCCCGGGCATCCAGCCGATCCGTCATTGCCCTCGCCTGACGGACCCCGTATCCCAAGGGCTCACCACCACCTGCGCAAGATGGCGCTCCAGGATCCGCGCAATCTCCCACGCGTGCCCCGTCAACTCAGGCGCCACGCGATCCTCCAGCCCATGCTCCCCGCGAACAGTTCGGCGTGGCGCAATTTGCATGGCACGCTGTCGTAGGAACGTGACCACCGGACCGCCCAAACAACCAGGCTTGAACCCACCTCGGCGGGGTTCACTAACCGCAGCCGGCCTCTGGACCCCGGTCGCGCCATCCGAGTCAATGGACCATCCTGGTTCACGTTACGCACGGACGTTCTTGACGTACACCGAACTTGGCGGCGAGCCCGTCGACGAGCCATGGATAATCAGCCGGTTGCAGAAGATGTCAGCCTACGACTGTCTACAGGCTCTTGGGCGACTGTCGTGCATGGTCTACTCGGCACCAATCGCCGATACGAATCAGCAGCTCCGCATCATTGAGCGCTTGGGATGGCATGAAGCCAAGGACAGCGTGGAGTCGGTCTTGCGCACCGATGGCGGCAGGGCTCTGTTCTTCCCCCAACAGCTCGTGCATTTGTCGCGTCTCGCAGTGCTTCATGCAGATCCGCGTCCTATGGACAACTTTTGCGACCACACCCTGGTCGACGACTTCATTCAGTGCGTCCTCGGCGTCACCGAGCTACTCAGCGAGGATGGGATAGACCTGGAGCTTGAGGAGAACCAGGTCAGTTGGATACTACGACAGACCACGATCAATGAACGGGCGGACAGCGTTGCGATGTGGGCACGCTACTACGACATTTTCGTGCGCACCTGGGATCAGGTTGCTACCCCGGAGGCATTTGATGCAGCCGCGGCATTCGAGAAGTTCGTTGGAATTGGCATTCCCCGCTGGCTTGCGGTCGGCTTTGCGTTCTACAGTTTGTTCCTTCGCTACGGCAACTTTCAATCCGAGGACTTCTTCGTAATCCCCGAAGTGGGGTTCGCGGAGACATCACTGCAGTCCGCCGAGTGGGACGCATTTCTGCAGCTCACGGCAGTAACCCTAGACGATTGCCGCGAGCGAATCCTTAGAGAGGAGAACCGATTCGGGCCAACCATCTACCGATGTCAGAGCTTTGAGGAACGACCTCTCCTACAAGTTCCTGGGGATCGCGTACTCGTCTTTCCACTCGCTCTGGACTCTCTTGAGCGCCATTTCACCGAAGGCATCTTTTGGATCCTCTCCGATGCAGCTATGGATCGAGGTCTGCCGCGTGAGCACTTCAGCGGGGCGTTTGGCCAGGTTTTCGAGGAGTGGGTTCAGCGGGCCTTCGAGAGAGCGCTGCCAGCTGTCGGAGTGAAACGGGTGCACCGTGCGAAACAGTACGCTCGAGACCACGAGCAGGTTGATTCCTCTGACGTAATCATCGACTACGAGCCCGACGCTGTTTTCGTGGAGGTTGTAGCAAAGCGGCCTCAGGCCGCTACGTTGACCCGCGGGGATTACGCAGCATTTGAACAGGATCTCCAGGCCGGGGTGCTTAAGAAGGCCAAGCAGCTAGATCGGAATATCGCAGACTTTAGGAGCGGGCACCTGGTCGTGGGAGACATGGATCCCAGTCGGATTAAGCGGATCTTTCCAGTGATCCTCTCGATCGAGGGGTTCCCGTCGATGCCGCCTATACCAAAGGTCATCACTGAGCGGATTGAAGCCGAAGGCTGGCTGCACGATCTCCCGCCTGTTTCCTTGCTTAGTGCAGAAGAGCTAGACGCTATCGAGGCTTTTATGGAACAAGGCGTGGCGTTCCTCGATCTATTGCGCGGTTGGAAGATCGACTCTGGCTTCGGCGGATTTCCCTTCTCGAACTACGTCGATATGTCCCCGAACCTGAAGTCGAAGCTCAACCATCGAGCGCGTTACCAGGGCGAACGGTGGAACGACTTGGTGGGTATGTTTCGCGGCAGGCTATTTAGTGGCAAGCCGAGCTAGGACGTCGCTGTTTCCGCGCTGTCCAAGCCAAGAAGACGCACGCTGGCGACAGCGCGAAATGCTTTGTCCGTCATCCAACGCGGCAGCGAGGCGGCACCGGTCGAGGCGCTGGCTCAGTCTCGAACGAACCGTGCGGTCGGCGCCCTGACCCTATTCGCCGGTGTTCGCATGCTGGAGGTGCTGATCGAGCATCTCCGTGGCAGTGATCTCGATGGGCGTATGCCTCTGGCGCGCCCCAGACTCCTCGGTGGGCGCAATGTCCACAAGCGTGAAGTACACCCGGTAGTGCTCGCCTTGCACGAATTCCGGCAGGACGTAGCGCGGGCCCGCGAGCCTGAACACCACGCAGAACGCCTCGGCGATCGGGTAGGCGTCGCTCTGCAGTCGCCCCACCGTGTCGAGCACCTGGCCGTAGGCCTTGCGGATCGCGTCGCGCGCGCTCGAGCTGTACTGCTTGGCCTCGACATAGAACGCTGGCAGGACCGACGGATCCAGTAGATCGGGCTCGAGGCCGCCGACTTGGGGCTTCGTCAGCGGGTTCAGGCCCTGGTCGAACAGGAAGCGCGCGAGCTCTTCGGTGAGCCGGTCCTCGACGCCGCCCCGGCCTGTCTGCAGAGCCGCGACTTCGCGCAGCCGCGCGGCGTCGTGCCACTGCGCGCGCTGCTTGAAGCGAGAGATCAGCGCCCGGCGCGAGCGGGTCATCCCGATCCGCCTATGCAACTCCAGCGACAGCCGGGCGAGCCCGGCGCGCATCTCGGCGACCTGCCCGTCGACGAGGCTGGCGGCCCCGGACTCCAGCACATCCTTGTGGACGGCCTGAAACAGCTGCATGTCGGTCGAGAGCTGGAACCGGAGCATTGTGTTTAGGCGCTCCATGCGGTCTTCCCCGGCTGTGCGGATCCGCGGCTCAGGGTTCAGCGACCGCGGCACTCTCTCGAGGCGCAGCAGCGCGAGGCCCGCGGAGACGCGCATCGACAATGCCAGCCATCGCGTCGCATGCGCCCAGCGCTCGGAGAGGTTGTGCAGGTCGATCACCCACTGCTCGTCCTCCACGACGGGCCGCGTTGGCAGCTGGCCGCGCTTAGCGTAGAGGATATCGAGCAGCCGCTGGCTGCGCGCCCCGTCGCCCTTGTAGTTGAGGACCTCAGGCGCCGAGTTGGCGATCGCGTCAAAACACGCGAGCGACCCGACCCACGCTCCCTCGTCCTCGTCCTCGCCTGGAAGTGCATCGCTGTCGTCCAGGGCGGGGTGCAGTGTGGGTAGGCGCTCGCGCAGCGCGACCAGCTCCGGGACGAGCTCGGCATCGGCGGCTTCGAGCACGCGCACGCGACCGAGCGTCTCTTCGCGCAGATCCTCGAGGTGGATCGCGATCCTCGGCTCGGACTCGAGCGCTCTTAGGAACGGCTCGACCGACACCAGGAACTCCGCCGAGCCGGGCTGCCCGGTAAGCGCGTCGAGCTGTCGGTCAAGCAGCGACAGCACGGGGTCGAGCAGGTTCACGCGCCAAAGCCTGACGCAAACCCGGGCGTACCGTGCCCTCGCGACCGGGCGCTCGCTTGGCGGGGTCTGCCGCCGCCGACATCGACCGTCAACGCTCCGGTCGCGGTCGCGTTTGGTCATACAGCCCATTTGTATGCCCAAACCCCCCTGATTCGGGCCGATATCGGCCCCTCGTCGGCGCCCCGTCGCTCACACAAAGCTGCTGATTTGCAGGGGATTTGCCGGAACGGCGGGGCCGCTACACATAATCCGGGCGCCCCGATTGGTTCACGTTCTTCGCGGGACGCCCGTTCGCCTATGTTCGCCGCTGTTCGATGGCTTCGGTGACCGCAAAGTGGCCGCAGCAGGCGCCTCGCGGTCGTCTTGCGGCCGGTTTGCCGGCCGCAAGCGTCCACCGATGCCCACGGGACGCCTACGCTGTCGGCTGTGCTTTCTAACGCGTTCATCTGTCACGCCAGCGAGGACAAGGACACGCTACGAGCGCATCAAGGACAGCTAGCGCAAACACGGCGCCTCGCTCAAACGCGCCGAGGAGATCGCAGCGCGCACCGTCAACAAGCAGCGCGCCCGCAGCGGCGCATCGAAAAACCAGCCCCCGCACGTCCACCAGCGACATCTCCTCCGGCCGGCGCGGCGGCATCTCACCGTCGAGCGCTAGGCCAGCGGCGGTCGCGCCCACCTGATCGCCAGGCAGACACAAGATCGTGACCCACCGCCCCGAGCAGGAGGTAGCCAAACGTCTGGGATGGCAGGTCCGCGAGCCAACAACCGCCCTCCGACGTCGCGATCCGAGCCGCATCGAGCCGTCAAAGCCGCTGATGGTGATCAGATGAGAGTATTGGCGGGTGCAACAGATCACCATGCTCACTGCCGGCGCCACGGCAGAGTTCGACCGTGCCACCGGCGTCATCGGCCCCCGCCAGCCAGTCTCGGGCCCAGACCTGGAGCGCTACCTTGAGGCTGCGGCTCGACGGTATCGAGAGGCGTTTCGCGGGCCACCCTGGTTTGAGCGCAGCCGGTGTCCCAGCAGCTGTCCCAGCGAAGACGAGTTCTGCGACTCCGAGCCGGGAGCGCAGTGCGACATCGCAGGATGCGCAACCAGCGATCAGGAGGCACACCCCGTCGCGGCGACGACGGAAAGCCTCAAACGGCTGCTGGACGAACGCCAGGCGCTCATCTTCGTCGAGCACACCGCGGCCGATCGCGGAAGCTTGACTGCTCGGTTTGGGGCGGTCTTCTGGGCATCCAACGCTCAAGACCTATGGAGCGCCCGCTACAGCCTCAGGCCCGAGATGCAGCAATGGCTGTCCGAAGAGTTCGGCGACCTCACGTTCCTCTACCGAGACGAGGTTTTCGGCGACACCACGCGCCCGGGAAACCTGCGCTACTACAAGCTCTTGTGCGAAGCGTCCGCCGACGCTCTCGGACAGACACTACTGGTCGGTCGGACGATCAACGGCGCCGTCATGAACGTCCTAGCCCAAAGCTTTGGAGACGCCGTGCGCGTCCTCGCACCCGCCGACTTCCATGTACGCCGGCACCTCGGGGTGCCAGTCCGTTGCTGCCCGTACGTCCAGGCCGTCGTCCCCGACGACCGCTACATCGTCGTCGTCGACCTCACCAAGGTCGATCGATCGGGCGCAGCAAGCGCTTGAAGGGCCCCGATGACGCTGTGCTAAACTCGCCGCGATGACCTTCCGACACCACCATCGGCGCCCACGCATCTAATCTCCCGCGCCGGAAGGTCTCTAGCTATCTAAACCCTCCCGCTCGGGAGGGTTTTTTTGTGCCCACTTCTATCCGCACTCGAGCAACACTCATGACGAACGAAGACGATCAGCCGAGACGCACGTTTCACGGTCGAAGGGCAAGCTTGGCATGAGACTCCTCGTCATCGGCGGTCTGCACGGAGACGAGCCTCTCGGGGAGGCCATCCTCGACGAGCTCGACAACGCTCGTGACCCGAACATAACCACGCTGCTCGGGAATCCCGCGGCCTGCGCCGTGGAAGCGCGCTACGTCGAGGCCGATCTCAACAGAGTTTTCCCGGGCGATCTCCTCGACGATCGGTACGAGGTCAAACGTGCGTACGAGCTCCGCAAGTGGCTGGACGACGATCGGTTCGACCTGATACTCGACTTCCACAACACGGCCACGCCCGACAACGACTGTGGATTTGTCGGGGACCAGGGCGATCGGACGATGGTCGCCGCCGCCACCGCGTTTCTCGGTCTTCCCCGCATCGTCATCGCCAACTACGACTGCATCAACCGCTACGCATCGAATTGCCTCTCCGTCGAGATAAGCCTCGGCAGCCCCTCGTGCCGCGCGGACCTCTGGGTCGCGCGCATCCGGAGGCTCGCGGCAATGGAGGCCACCGACCTGAACTCCCTGGTCCTGCCTCCTGTCTTCCAATTCGTCAAACGCATCACACCTGAGCAGATCACCAACACGCCCATCGAACGGTGGCAAGCGTTCGCTCCGATCCCAGAGGCGGACGTTCGCAGCCTCGGTCTCCCCGTCGGATCGCAGGCGATCTTCATCGACGATCAGTTCAGGAACGGGTACTTCGCCGCGGTAGTCGTCCCGGCGCGCCTCGAGGCCGAGAGTCACCCCCGCACCGCACCGATAGCGATCTCGTGACCGATGAAGCGACGCCCGCCGGGGCGACATCAGGCAAAGATCTCGCCTTCTCCACACCGCCCGGGCTGCGGGACATGCTCCCCGACGAGCTCAGCGACGTCACCCGCCTGCTCACGCGCTTCCGGCTCGAGCTGGAAAGCCGCCATTACAGCGAGCTGCACACGCCCGCCCTGGAGTACGAGTCGACGATCGCACTTGGCGGCCTGGAGTCCACCCAGCCAGCCTTTCCGCTGATCGACGCCGAAGGACGCCGCCTCGTCCTCCGCCCCGACATGACGATCCCCACGGCGCGGGTCATCGCCACCCGTCTCCGGCACCTCGAGCCCCCGTTCCGCCTCTACTACGTATCGCACGTCTATCGAGGAACCACCGGCCGCATCGAGCAGCCACGAGAGTTCCTGCAGGTAGGCGCCGAGCTCGTGGGACTCAGCGGTCCTGATTCCACCCTGGAGCTGCTCGAGGTTCTCGTCGCAGCGGTGGACGCCACCCCACTCGTCGGCTACCGCATCGTGCTCGGGGACGCCCAACTGCTGCCGGCGATCCTGCATGCTCTAAAGGTCCCGCGCAAGGATCGGCCAGCCATCACCCACGAGTTGGTCACTCGCGACTATGTCGGACTTCGCAACCAGCTCGATCGACTCTGCGAGCAGGGGTCGATCTCCGCAAAGGTGCAACGGATCATTGTCGAAACGGTCAGCCGCCGTGGCGGCGAAGAGGTCTTCGACAACCTCGATGAGCGCATCGTCGCCGCCACCGACTCCCTGCGACAGATCTATCGCGACGCCACGCCAAACGTCAGATCGAAGCTGCTGATCGACTTCGGCCTGACACGACAGCTCGGCTACTACACAGGCGAAGTCTTCGAGGTGCATCATCCCGCGCTCGGCCAAGCGATCGGGGGAGGCGGGCGATACGACAACCTCCTCGAGCGCTTCAACCGCAAGCTGCCGGCCGTCGGGTTTGGCCTCCAGGTGGAGCGCCTGCACGAAGCCGCGCGCGCAGACGACGAGCAGCGCAAGGCCACCTTCCTGACAAAGAGCGTGACATGAGCGGCCTTCGCGGGTTTGCCGCGCGCAGCAAGAACCTCGTGATCGCCATACCCGGCGGCAATCTCAGTCGTGATGCGCTCGGACTTTTGGAGCGGATCGGACACCAAACCGACGAGATGGTCAAAAACCCGAGGCGCCAGCTGTTCCCCGAGCTCGGACTTATGACGATGCGTCCCAGCGACGTCATCACCTACGTGAGCGCCGGCGCGGCCGACGTCGGAATAGCCGGCAAGGATGTCATCGCCGAGTACGCTACCGATGGTGCGGTCTACGAGATTCTCGACCTCGGCTTTGGCGCTTGCCGCATGGCGCTCGCCACCCGCGAAGGGAAGGACAATCCGGTCGATGCCGCGATGACGAGATTCGGCGTGGCTCGCATCGGCTCGAAGTACCCACGCACCGCACGCGCATGGGCATACCGGACCGGGCGCTCGATCGAGGTGATCGAGCTCAAGGGCTCGGTGGAGCTGGCACCGATCGTCGGGCTGGTGGACGGGATCGTCGACATTGTCGACACCGGACGCACCCTTGCGGAGAACGGCCTGATCGAGAGAGAGACGATCGCCAACAGCTCAGCGCGGCTCGTGGTCAACCCGACCTCCTACACGCACAAGGGCGAGCTGATCGAGCGGTTCAATAGCGCGGTGCAGGCCGAGTTGGACAGAGAAGGCGACTCCTCATGAGACATGGTGGCTGTAGCTCAGCTGGTAGAGCATCGGGTTGTGGTCCCGGCGGTCGCGGGTTCGAGTCCCGTCAGCCACCCCTTTTCAAACGCAGGTCGTGCGAGCAAAAGGATCTCCGTTGACACAAATTGACGTCTCCCCGATCTCCGGGTTTCCCGAGTGGTTGCCCGACAAGCGCATCGTCGAGCAGCGCATCCTCGACGTGATCCGTCAGAGCTATGAGCTCTTCGGATTCGCGCCCATCGAGACTCCCTCGGTCGAGCGCTGGCCCGTGCTCACCGCCAAGGGTGGCATCCAGCGCCAGGTGTTCTCGGTCGGTCGACCAAGCGTCGAGGAGACCACCGAGCAAGAGCTCGGTCTGCACTTCGACCTGACTGTCCCGCTGGCTCGTTACGTCGCGAGTCGCAGCAGCGAGCTGACCTTCCCCTTCCGCAGATACCAGATACAGAAGGTCTGGCGCGGCGAGCGTGCACAGCGTGGGCGCTTCCGTGAATTCTACCAGTGCGACATCGACATAATCGGAAGTGAGACTCTCGATCTCCTATACGACGCCGAAATCGCTCGTGTGATCGGAGTCGTGTTTGACACGCTTGGCGTTAGCGGCATCAAGGTCCACATCTCCAACCGGAAGATCCTGACCAGCCTTGCAAGCGCGTTTCAGGTCGACTCGTCCAGCACCGAAACGATCCTGCGCCTCATCGACAAGGCATCCAGAGACGGCGCAACTGCCGCGGCGGCGCTGCTGCGCGAGGAGGGCTTCGACACCGACCTCGCCGACGCATTCGAGCGCCTGCTCGACGCCTCCGATCTTGCGACGGCGCGAGCAGTGCTGGTCGGCGCCGGCGCCGACGTGACAGGGATGGACGAGCTGGAGCAAGTCCACGACGCGGCACTCGCGCTCGGCATGCCCGCCAACCAGATCGAGGTGGATCTCGGCATCGCCCGCGGCCTGGACTACTACACCGGCACGGTCTACGAGACGTTCGTCACCGGACACGAGACATGGGGGAGCGTCTGCTCGGGCGGCCGCTACGAAGATCTCGCAGGCTATTTCACCGATCGCCGCTTGCCCGGCGTCGGAGTCTCGATCGGTGCGACCAGGCTTCTCGATCTGCTGACACAGAGCGAGATCATGCCGCTCGGGGCCAAGACGCCGACCAAGGTGCTCGTCGCGACCCAGGATCGTGCGAACTATCTCCCACGGTATCTGGAGTTTGCCGCGAGCCTCCGCGGCGCCGGGATCGCCAGCGAGGTCTATCTCCAGCCCCGCAAGCTCGGCGACCAACTGAGATACGCCGGTGACCTTGGCATCCCCCTGGTGCTAATCGCAGGCTCCGCTGAGCTCAGCCGCGACTCCATTCAACTGCGCAACATGAACGACGGCGAGCAGACCGAGCTACCGATCGCCGATCTCGTGCGGGAAGCCGAACGACTCCTGCGATCCCTGGACCCCGATGACCGCTGAACCGGTTGCACAGTCTGCAGAGCCCGCGGGCCCGGGCTACGACGTTCAGGAACTCGGCTATGACGTGCTCGACGGACTCACCCGGCCGCAGAAGGAGCTCTCGTCCCGATTCCTCTACGACGATCGCGGGGCCGACATCTTCGAGGAAATCCTCGAGCTTCCCGAGTATTACCAGGGTCGTGCGGAGATGGCCATCCTGCGCTCACACGGAGCGACGATCATGGCTCGCTACGAGCCCACCGAGATAATCGACCTCGGAGCAGGCTCAGGCGAGAAGGCAGGCCAGCTGATCGCAGTCGCCGGCGGACGTGCCATCACATACTCCCCGGTCGACCTTTCCGGCGACATGCTCCGACTCTGCGAGTCACACTTCAGCACAGGCTGGGATCACGTGGCCGTACGTCCGATCCTCGGTGACGTCACACAGCTATCCAGCATCGCGCCCGAAACCCAGAGCGACACTCGGCGGCTGATCGTCATGTTCGGAGGAACCGTCGGCAATCTCTTGCTCGGCACCCGGCGGCGTTTCCTCACAGAAATAGCGAGCCATCTCGGCCCACAGGGACACGTTCTGCTCGGCCTCGACCTGCTCAAGGCGCCCTCGACGATCGAGGCCGCCTATGCCGACGCCGCAGGCGTCACCGCCGAATTCAATCGCAACATCCTGATGACGCTCAACCGTCGACTGGGTGCCAACTTCCCGCTCGAGGCGTTCGATCACGTCATCGTGTTCGACGAGGGCAAGGGCTGGATCGAGATGCGCCTTCGTGCCCGACGGCGCTGCGTGATCGACTTCACGGCCCTCGACTGGTCCGTGGAAATTGCCCCCGGCGAGGAAATCAGAACCGAGGTCAGCGCCAAGTTCAATCGCGACGGATTCCAGCGAGAGGCGGCCTGGTGCGGTTTGGAGCTAGTCGACTGGTTCACCGACGAGCAGGGCCAATTCGCGCTTGCCCTTCTCAGCGCTCAAAGCTAGCGCCAAGCTCACCTCATAAGCGTGCGCCAATCTCACGGCGGCAACCTTCAGTCGGAGAGCAGTACCCCGGACGCCACTGATCGCCCCGCCCATAGCTGGAATGTGGTCAGCTCCCCTATCTCCGTGCGAGCCTCGGGCGCCCAAAACCGCAAACGGACCTTAAGATTGCCCGTGTCGGACTTTGGCGCCCCGTATGGCGAAAGCTCAGCCCCAAGCTCCACATTCGTCCGATCTTCGGAATCAAACAGCAGCAGGAACTTCTGGCTCGGCCCCGTCCGCAATTCCTCAACTACAAAGTCAGTGGCGAAGTCGACCAGTTCGGCCCGCCGCTCGTAGGTAACGTCATCGAGCCACAGATCAGGCGGAGGCAGAAACGCCTGCGAGAACGCGAAACGCTCCGTGTCGCTTGTCAACTTCTCAAGAAAGAGGCAGTTATACGCTGGGCCGCGCACGCTCGCTCCCAGCACAACCGTTCCGTTGCCAACACACACGTCGATGGCTGCGAGAACGTTCATCGCTGGGGGATCGACCAAATCAAAAAAAGCGGGACTACCCTCCTCTCCCGAGGCCAAAATCTCGTCAAGAAGCAGCGTGCCAACGACATAGGAGCGCTCGCTGAAATCCGCGTCAGAGAGGTCCGGGTTGGGCAGGTAGCCCTTACGGACGCTCAGACCGATCTTGCCCATATAGACAACGAGCTGCGTTGCTGGCCCATCCAACGGCCAGTCAATTACCTTGAAGTAACTGGAGGTGTGCAGCACGCCCACATATCCGCGCTCGTTGCGGAGGACACAAACTTGAGGCCCTGGGCTTCTACCCGTCGCATATGGCAAATCCGCCAGCCGTTCGCTCAGGCTTAGCATGAGCGCCTCGTCCGCTGGCTCTACTTCACCAACATGGATATTGGGTAGACCTGGGAAATAATGCATAAACGCAGATCGCCGAACCGCCATCGAGAGCTCGTCACCTTCCCGATGAATCGGGGCCGCTCGAATGACGGCCGCGGAGAAGCCGAGCCGTTGCTCGACCGCTTGCGGCTTACCTGCATTTGTCATGTCGAGCGTCACGGCGTCCCCCTTATCGTCAACGACATGCGTCGCGCCGGCGTACGGCACCAGCACAGTCATGTCGGTGCCATCGAGCTTGAGAAGGAGCCACTCGACCTCATCGCTGATCGTTTCGTACGGCGGCCGAAAGGCTTGGACGACGGTCCCGACACGAACTCCATCCCTGTCCCTCGTGCCGCCGTAGGCATCAAGGAGCCCGAGGAATGGAAGGCCATCAGCAATTCGATAGCGCGACATGGGCTAACAGTAGCTTCCTCGCAGCCTCGCTGGGCCGGCGGCAGCCCAGCGAGGGATGCACCCTCTTGCCAGCGTTTCGGAGTTCGGCCTACCCGCTCGCGTCATAGCCGCCGCTGCGGTCGCCGACGACCATCTGTCCGCTCCAGCCGCGCAGCGGATGCGCCTGTTCCCGCGCGAGCCCCACGCAGACCATTTTCGTGGTCACGAACACGACCACGGGCACGATCAGGAACGCGCCGCGAAAGAACCAGACTGCGCCTTTATAGCCAAACCCGAACTGGAAGAACAGCCGGTCAGCGGAGCCGGCCGCGAACACCACCGCGACCGCCGAGAGCACCGCGGCGGCCAGCGCGCTGCGCCGCGGGGTATCGCGCGGGCGCTCGAGCAGATCATGGCGGCGGTAGTCCTTGCTGATGAAGCGTCGGTCAAGCCACGGCAGCGCATACAAAAGGCCGAACACGATGCCGGGAAACAGCACGCCGCCGAAGGGCGGGTTGGGCACGACCGTGTGCGCGAAGGCGTGGATCTCCAGGTTCGGCATCAACCTGAGTGCACCGATCAGCCACCCCAGATACCAGTCCGGCTGCGCGCCGTTCGTGCCGATGTAGGGGTGGTAGGGGCCCCACAGCCACACCGGGTTGATCTGGACAAGGCCACCCATCAGCACCAGCGCGGCGGCGACCGCTGCGAACAGGCCGAGCGAGCGCAGCGCGTATCCGGGCCACAGCGGCGTGCCGACCACGTTGTCCTCGCGCCGGCTGGGGCCGGGGAACTGGGTGTGGCGCTGGCGGGTTGGTCTGGGTGACCGCAAAATGGCCGCAGAAGCGCCCAATCCTGCGGTGGTGGCCGTCAGCACCCGAGTTTGCAAAACAACGCTCTTTTTGCTAATTTTGTTTTATGGCCGGGCGTCGAGAGGACATTCGCCCCATCACCCAGCACGGCGATGAGATCTTGCGCGAGCCTTTGCTCGACGCAGCGGACGCAGCCACCCTGCTGGGGATCCCGCGCTCGTCTGTCTACGAATACGCCCAGCGCGGTGAGTTGCCGCACGTGAAGATCGGCAGGCACCTGAAGTTCATCCGCTGTGACCTAGAGAGGGCACTGGTCGAGCGCCGGATCGGCATCTAGGCAGCAAGCGGAACTGCCGAGCTACCCGACTCCTCGGCGAAGGCCGCGGAGATCTTGGCCGCATCTGAGTCCTGCGGGTAGAAGGCCGTATAGATCTCGGTCGTCGCGAGGTCGGCGTGCCCCATCCACTCCTTGATGGTCGTGAGCGGGATGCCCTTCGCCGCGCAGACGGTGCCGAACGTGTGGCGCAGGTCGTGTATGCGGATGCGCTTCAGCCCGCCGCGATCGAGCGCCTCGTAGTAGCGGCGCCGAAAAGCCTTGGCGTCCACATGGCTCCCATGCCTGCCGACGAAGACGAGGCCCTCGGCCGGTCTCACGGGAGCACCCGCACAGTGTTTCCCGAGCGCTTCGGCGACCTCTCGAGCGACCGGGACGGTGCGGGCCGCGTCGGACTTTGGGGTGCCCTCAGCGTTGCGGACGTAGTTCGACTCGACGTGGAGCGCGGCGCGCGCGAGATCGACTGCGCCCCACCGTAGGTCCAAGAGCTCTCCAAGGCGTAGACCGCAGAAGGCGCACAGCATGAACATCACGGCATCCTGACCGTTGACCTCGGCTGCGGTCTTCACGAGCGCGTGGACCTCGGCTGGTCGGAGAAACTGAGTCGTTGCGAGCGTCTTGCGCTTGCGCAGCCGTCCAGGACGTTCGACGAGCCCGACTGGGTTGGCGGGGATTGCGCCGAGCTTGATCGCGCGCTTCAAGATGCCGTTGAGGTTGACCAGATACTTCCGCTTGGTCCGCGAGCTCGCGGGCGTGAGTTGAAGATAACTGCCGTCGGACATTCTGCGGAGTTCTACGCCTGTACAGCGTCGCCGCTTGGCCTCTGCGGGCGAAAGCCGACGCTCGGCGTGAAAGCCATCGATCCAGTGCTGCAGCCGCTCGGTCGTGATCATCGTAACGAGGGTCGCGCCACCGAAGTCGCGGCAGACGCGATTACAGACGTGCCGGTAATCGCCGAGCGTCGAGGGCTTGACTTCCCTGTCGTGCTCAGCCCACCGCAACCACTCGTCGCACGCGCCGCGCATCGTCATATCGGCAGTAGCCGGCGCGGCGCGCTTGGCAGCCTTCCTCGGCGCGGCGGCGAGCATCTCGCCCAGCCTCGCCTCGGCGTCCGCCGGCGTCAGGTAGCCGTCGGGCTTGGAGCCATCGCGGGCAATCCACTTGACCGCGCCTCGCGGCGTGCGCTTGCCCGAGTCCTTCACCCAGGCAGCGCCGAGCTTGCGTTGGTGCCGTCCCTCGGCGTCCCGTATGAGCGCGTAGAACGCGCGATTGCCGCGCTTGCCCTTGACCTGGAGGTGGCCGCTGGGTCGGACCATAGCCTGTGAGCTCATCGAACCCTCCATCGTCGCGTCGACCGGTGTTCGGCCTCCGAAGCCTATCTTCGGCCTGGGGGCCATGTTCCCCAGATGTTCCCAAATCGGCCGGACCAACCGGACAAACGCCGCCGAAATGGCTAGAACAAGCCTGATTCTACCGGGGCCGGCTCTGTATCCGCAGAACTTAGGAGCCGGTGGGCTTTACGCCCTTGGGGGTTCGAGTCCCTCCGCCCGCATTTCCGCCCAAGAGATGGTGTACCAGTCGTGCGGTACACTGTAGACGTGCCACCCACCACGCCGCGTATCCAGGTCACGCTCGACTCCGAGCTGGCCGCCGCCGTCGCTGAGTTCGGCGGTACGGAGCCGCGCTCACGCGCGGTGCGTGACCTCGCGCTGCGTGGCGCGGAGGCGATTCGTGCGGAGCGCGCTGACAGAAGCAAGGCCCGCGATCATCTGCTGCGAATAGCAGCCGGTGATGACGATGGGTACGACTTCGCGGTCTCAGAGCAGCTTCATGCCGATCGCTGAGCCCTACGGCTCCGGCGGATTGCTCGTATTCGATACCTCGGCGTGGAACCGCCAGCGCGACCCGGTCGTGCTTCCTCGCTGGCTGGCAACCGCAGAATCCGACCTGCTCGCCGTGTGTCCCGTGGTCGCGCTTGAGCTACTTGCGAGCGCTCGCGACGAGCGGAGATTCGCTGACCTGGACCAAACCCTGGCCGCTTTGCCTGCGGCTCATGTCACGCGCAGCGCGAGCGGTGCGGCTCTCGGCGCCTCGCGCGAGTTGCGAGGCGAGCGACGCATCCCAGCGGCGGACTATCTGATTGCCGCGGCCGCCGCCGGTCGGGGCGCAGGCGTGCTGCACTATGACCACCATTTCGAGCCCCTCTGCCGCGTACTCGGGATTGAGAGCGTGTGGGTCGCTGAGCCTGGATCGATCGACTGACTTGCAGGAGCCCGGCCTGGACGTCAATGATCGACAGCATCGAGCAGCCGTAAACAGCCTCGTCCGCTTACTCCCGGGCGTTGCGCTGCCAGTCAGCTCGCTTGTGGAGGTATCCGGGCGGCAGCACACCGTCGAGTCGCTCGATCACCTCCAGCCACTCCAGGGCGGATTTGAAGTGGCCACCAGCGGCGTCGTGCTCGGCGAAGGTCAGTGCCAGCTGGCGAGCTTCGTCGTGTGACTCTTGGATCCTCGCGGGATTCCGAGTAGAGCGCGGACGGTCTTTGAGCGTTTCGTCGTGGGTGAGCGGGTCATGGCTGGCTAGATACGTTGCCAGGTAGCGGCCAGCGATCTTGCTGGGCGGCCACCACAGTGGGTTGGCGGCGACCTCGAAGGAGTCTCCGGTGGCCGCGATCCGCGCGCGCAGATAGGTCGGGGCGATACCCGTGAGCAGAACGCCTCTGAGCGTGGGCCGTAGGGGAGATGGGGTGACGACGGCGCCCATTTGTGCCGCTATGGCCTCGGCGGCCGCATCGGCCTGTTGGGTGGCGATACCTCCTTGCCTGACCGGGGAGGTTGTTCCATCGCCGGCGGCGTAGACGTCTTCGAGGCCGACAACCCGGCTGTGCTCATCCACGTTGAGGAAGCCGGCTGCGTCGGAAGGCAGCCCTGGCACAGCGGGACCCTCGAGCTGCGCAAGGGTGACCACCTGATCGACCTCGAGGGTGGCGGGCCGGTCGAAGTGGAGCCTGCCATGTTCGATCCTCTGTGCGTGCGCGCCGACTTTGAGCGCTATCCCGCGGTCCGCGAGCAGGTTGTGCAGCATCCGGCTGGCCGCCGGCCCGAACACCGCAAGGGGCTCGAGCTCGGGTGTGGCGATGGTGAGCTCAACGCCGATGACGCCGAGGTCGGCCAAATGCGAGGCCGTCAGCAACGCAAGCTCATACAGCGGCAGTGTCCAGCTGACCTCAGCGGGGCTGACGAAGCACAGTCGCTGGTCGGAGCCGCTCTCGAATCGATCGAGCAGCGTCCGGAACGCCGCCACATCCGCCACTCCAGTGAAGTGCAACGCGCCCTCCAGCCAGTCACGTCGCTGAGCGCCGATCGCTACAACCAGGAAGTCGTAGGCAAGGACGCTGCCACTGGCAAGTCGGACGCGCCGGTCCTCGACCTCGACGCTCGCCAGCGAGTCCACGTGCAGCTTGGCGCGCTGCTCTCCGGCGATCTTGGCGAGCTCAAAGAGGTGGGGCTCGGCGAGGTCGAAGCACGCCGCCACCGCAAGTGGTTGGTAGACGAACTGGCGGTTCGGAGCAACCAGGTGCACCTCCGCGTTGATCGGGCCGAGGGCTCGCAGCGCCAGCAGGGTCTCGACTGCAGCGACGCCGCCACCACAGATGACGACCCGAGTCGGATGCGTGGTTCGCGCAGCCATAGCCCAAAGGCTAAATCCGCATCGCGGTCCCGCACGCAGAGGAAAGCCGCCGTCGTCAGGGTGAAACTACCGATGCGCGCGGGTCATGACTTGCGTGTGCGTCCTCGGGCGATCTGCTTGCCGAAGGCCACCTCGACGGCCTTGGTCATCGTAGGCTGGAAGGCGGCGGTGAGGGCCTCGGACGCAAGCGGCCGTAGCTGATCGAGGGCCTCTCGCACCTGAGGCCAGTCGGAATCGGGCCGGCCGGCGTCGTCGAAGGGCTTCCAGATGAACTCCAGGAAGATCCGCACGAACGTCTGCGCGATGCGTTGGGTGTCACGCCTGAGCTTGTCCATCGTGTCGAGCGCGGCGTCGAAGGGGACGCCCAGCGCGACCAGTCGCTCGCCGGCGCCCAGCAGGGTCGGGCTGGGCACTTCGAAGCTGTCCTCTCCGATCGAGATCACCAGGCCGAGCTTCTCCGCCTTGGCGATGAGCTTTGGGTCGATGCTGCCACCGAGACGCTCCAGTAGGTCGGCCTGCCCGACGATCTCGGAGGCCTCGGTCTCGAAGGGGGTCATCAGGGAGCGGGTGAAGCCGAGAACCTCCTCGCTGGCGCCCGAGGCCTGCTCCAGCAGATGGGCGATCGCAGCGAGGTTGAACCCCTGGGCCTGCATCTCGCGGATCAGCGCCAGCCGCGCCCGGTGCTCGGCACCGTAGTAGCCGACCCTGCCCTGCACCTCCGGGGGAGGGATCAGCCCCCGCGACTGATAGCTGCGCACGTTGCGCACGGTCAGCCCGGCTGTCTGTGCGAGCTGATCGATCGTCAGCCGCGGCTCGGTGCCCCCTTCCGCCATCTCGATAAGCATACCTGGGATCAATGATACACAGATTGATGTAACGTCGATCTATGATACATTGCCGCGAGACACTTCGAGGGCGGCGGCTTCGGCGATCATCACCCAGGAGGTAGCCATGAGCAGGCGAAGTGGGCCCGCAGGCACAGTGTCGAGGTGGCGATCCTGGTCCACGCTGCTCGCCTGGGGCGTGGCGATCGCTGTGCTCGCGTTCCTCGGCACGGGTCTCGAAGGCAGGCTTGCGCCGATGTCGCTGGCGGTGCCCGGCACGCCCTCCTCGAGAGCCGAAGCAATGCTCTCGGCGAAGTTCGGCAACACGGTCCCGATAGCGGTGCTGCTGCGCGGCCCACCCGCAGACCTCGACCGGCAGGGCCAGCGGCTGGTGGCTGGGCTGCGAGATATCGCACACGTGCAGGTGCTCTCGCCGTGGGATCGCTCGAGCACGGTTGGATCGCTGCGCCCCCACCCCGGGACCGCGTTTGTGCTCGTGAGCTTCATACGGCCGGCGAGCCGCGCGCTGGCGGTGGTGCCGAGCACTGAAGGGGTGATCGCCCGCACCGTGCAGCGCCCGGTGCGCAGCTACCTGACCGGTGTGGCGGTGATCGGCCGCGCGCTTCAGAGCGCCACGATGGCGGACACCGAGCGGGCCGAGATGATCGCGCTGCCTGTGCTGATTCTGGTGCTGCTGTTGGTCTTCCGCTCGCCCGTGGCCGCCGCGGTGCCCCTCGCGATGGGTGGCGCGACCGTGATGGCGGGCCGCGGGCTGCTGTGGCTTTCAAGCTTCCTTACGCCGGTCAACTCCCTGGGTGTCGCGATCGCCGCGATGATGAGCCTCGCGCTGGGAGTCGACTACGCCCTGCTGATGGTCTCGCGCGTGCGCCAGGAGCTCGCTGGCGGCTGCGACCGTCAGACAGCCGTCGCGACCGCGTCCCGTTCTGCCGGGCGCACCATCGCCGCGGCCGGGGGCACGCTGGCGCTGACGATGCTCGCTGCCAGCGGCGTTGCGACGCCGGGGCTGCTCGGCCCGGTGGCGATCGGCGTCGTCATCTCGGGCCTGCTGAGCGTCGCGCTAGCGCTCACGGCGATGCCGGCGCTGCTGCGACTGCTCGGCCCCCGGCTCGACCGCTGGGAGATCCGACTCACCCGCCCGAGCCCAACTGCGCACCGCAGCCGAGTGGGAGCGTTGGCAGAACGTCTGATCGCTCACCCCGCGGTCACCGTACCGCTGATCCTTGTCGGGATGCTGGCGCTCGCAGCCCCCGCCGGCGCGCTGCGCATGGGCCCACCCGACGCATCGGAGCTTCCTGTCTCAAGCCCGGTGCGCACCGCCATGCGGATGGTGGAACGCACAATCGGAGCAGGGTGGTCAGCGCCGTTTGTGATCGTGGCGAGCGCGAACAATGGCGCGATTACCACCCAGCAGCGCCTGCACGTGTTGATGCGTTGGCAGGAAGCGATCGCCCGCGAACCCGATGTAGCGGCAGTGTTCGGCCCGGCATCGGTCACCGGCGCGCAACGCGAGCTCGCCGAAGCCCACGCAGCGCTCGCCTCTGCGCCAAAGCACCTGGAAAGCGCCCAGCGCGGGATCAGCGGTCTTCGCTCGGGACTGAGCCGCGCAAGCGACGGCGTGGCGAAACTGCGAGGCGGCCTCGCCTCGGCGACAGCCGGCGCAAGTTCGCTCAGCGGCGGCGCCGAACGGGCCGGGGGCGGCGCCGAACAGCTGGCAGCACAGACGGGCAAGGCCAGGGAAGGCGTCGAGCAACTGACGAGCGCGACGCGCCGAGCGCACGCGGGTGCGTCGCGACTGGCAGGCGAAACACGCCATGCCCGCGCAGGCGCAATGCGACTCGGAAGTGAAACCGGTCGAGCCGGTGCGGGCGCAAGGCAGCTGCAGACGGGCATCGCTCAAGCAGCGAGTGGATCGGCCGGGCTCGCGGGTGGGCTCGACGAAGCCGCCGCGGGCGCCGAACGCCTGGCTACCTCCGATGCTCGGCTCACGGCCGGCGCGGCACAGCTGGCGGGCGGGATGGACACGCTCGACAACACCGTGCATGCGCTCGTCGCGCCGCTCGAGCTGATCGCCGAACAGCTCCATACCTGGGTCGGTTGGATCGCGGCGCTGCGAGCCTCCGATCAACAGCTGCGAGCCCGGCTGAGCGAAGCGACACAGCAGCTCGACTCGATGACCTCCGGACGCGGCGACCCGCACTACCCAGCGCTCGCAGGAGACCTCGCCGCAGTCACGCAGCTGATCGAACAGAGGGACATCTCACAGCTTGCCCACATCCAGCAGCAGCTGTGCCAGGGTCTCGAATGGCTTGCGAGCCTGCCGGCGGAGCTCTCGCGGGCTACCGCCGGCCTGGACCGGATGCGAACGGGCGCCGACCGGCTCGCCACCGGCACGAGGGAATCCGAAGAAGGAGCCCTCGCGCTCGATTCCGCCCTGCGCCGCCTCGCTACGGGCGGGCATGCCCTCAGCGACGGGCTCACCGGCCTGAGCGGCGGGGCGGACCAGCTCGCCACCGGGCTCGGCACGCTCACCAAAGGCGACACCCAGCTCGCTGGCGGGCTTGGCAAGCTCGCTGCCGGCAACAGACGCTTGGCGGGCGGGCTCGGAAGGCTCGCACGCGGCGACACCCAGCTCGCAGGCGGACTCAGCAAGCTCACAGGCGGCGACGCCCGGCTCGCTGGCGGGCTCGGCAAGCTCGCTGCCGGCAACACACAGCTGGCGCATGGGCTTGCCGCCGGCAACAGCCGTGCGGGAACACTCGCCGCCGGGCTCAGCGCCGCGCAACGGCCACTGCGGAGCTACGCGAGGATGCTGCACGGCTACCAGCAGGACAGCCATCTGCTCCACACCGACTCGCCGCATGCGCTCGACTCCGGCTATCTCGTGCTCACCGCGCTCGACGGCACCGTCTCACCGACACGCGAACAGGTCGCACAGCTCGTCAACGTAGACGGGGGCGGCCAAGCCGCGCGTATGATGGTGATCGCCTCCAGTCCGCCCGACTCACCCGCGACCGCAGCGCTCAGCAGAAGGCTGCAGCGCGCGCTTCCATCGCTCGCCGCAGCGACCGGAAGCACGGTCGAGATCGGCCAGGGCGCGCAGTACCTGCTCGACTACACGAATACCAACACGGCCCGCTTCCCCTGGCTGATCCTCGCGCTTGCGATCGTCGCGGTGCTCACACTGATCGTGGTGCTTCGGGCACTGCTGCTGCCGCTCATAGCGGTCGCGCTGAACCTCGCCACGATCGCCGTCGCGCTCGGAGCCCTGGAGCTGCTCACCGAGAAGCACGTGCTCGGCGGGCCCGGCTACATCGACGCAGCCTCCGGGGCCGGCATCCTCTCGATCATGTTCGTCCTCTCGATCGACTACGAGGTCTTCCTGCTGACACGCATGCGCGAGCGGTGGGTAACAGAGGGCGATGCCGACAGCGCGATCCGGCACGGCCTGCGACACACCGCCGGAGTCATCACGGGCTCTGCCGCGATCATGACGGCCGTCTTCCTTGCATTCGCCGCCGCCGACGTCATCCCACTGCGACAGTTCGGCGTCGGACTGACGATCGCGGTACTACTCGACGCGACTATCGTCAGGCTCGTACTCCTCCCGGCGATCATGCGCATGGCCGGGCCGCGCATCTGGTGGATGCCGGACTGGCTAGCGCGCAGACTCCCAGCCCTCGAGTGAGCCAAACGGACTCCGCAGGCGGGCTTGGTGGTGGGGTAGATGCTGGGCTCAAGCGTCTGGCATGCCGGCCCGCCTGAGCCAGCGGCGCCCGGCGGCGGCGGTCCTAGTATGAGTGCCCTACCCCAGAGACGCGAGGAGCTCGATCGCCTGTCGGGCGTGACGCCTCTGATCGCCCTGCTGATGCTCACGGTCGGCGTCGCCGCCGTGCGGCCAGACGCCCGGTCCCAGAGCGGATAACCGTCCTCACCTCTGTCAGCAGAGGTGCCCAGAGGGCTGACGGTCCGGCTGTACAATCACCGCCTGTGACGCCAACGTTCAGCGACTACGTGACGGGTAGGACCGTCGCGGTGGACGGGGGTCTTTCGCTGCGCTCGTGGTCATGAACGCCGACCCACAGCTCATCCAGCCCGTCGACTCGCTCGGCGTGGTCGCGGACGCCATCGTGCGCACGGAGGAGACGCTGGAGCTGGCCACGCGCCATCTCGATGCGTCGCTCGTCGACGTGCTGGGCATCCTCGGCTTCGACGAGGACTACGCCTCGGCCCAGGGGTCCTATCTCTATGACGCCGCCGGTCGCGCCTATCTCGACTTCCACACCGGCGAGGGGTTCGCCAGCCTGGGCCACAACCATCCCGACGTGCGCGAGGTCCTTCAGGCCACCCTCGCGGCCGATCTCCTCGACGGCGTGCAGATCCACTTCTCGCCGTTGGCCGGCATGCTCGCAGAGGCGCTGACGGAGCGCCTGCCGCCCGGGCTCGAGGCCGTGTTCTTCGCGAGCACGGGCGCGGAGGCCGTGGACTCGGCGATGAAGTTCGCGCGCGCGGCCACGCACCGGCCGCGGCTGATCTCGTGCGACAGCGGCTTTCACGGCGTCACGCTCGGGCCGCTCTCGCTGGTGGGCGACGACTTCTTCAAGGAGGGCTTCGGGCCGTTGCTCCCGGGCTGCGAGCGCGTTCCCTTCGGTGACCTCGCGCGCCTAGAGGAGCAGCTGCGCCACAAGGACGTGGCCGCCTTCATCGTCGAGCCGATCCAGGGCCGCATGGTGACCCTCCCGCCCGAGGGCTATCTGCAGGGCGCGCAGGAGCTGTGCAGGCGCTACGGCACGATGTTCGTGGTCGATGAGATCCAGACGGGACTGGGGCGCACGGGCAAGTGGTTCGCGCTCGAGCACTGGGCGCTCGAACCGGACTTCGTGCTCGTGGGCAAGGCGCTCAGCGGAGGCTACATGCCGGTTGCGGCGATGGTGACGCGCCGTGAGATCTACCAGAGGGCTGTGGGAACCCTCGAGCGCTCATACGTGCACCAGTCGACCTACGGGCGCAATCGCCTGTCGATGGCGGCTGGTCTGGCCACCCTGCGCATCATCGAGCGCGATCGCCTCCTCGAGCACGCCGCGCGCATGGGCGCCGTGCTGCACGAGGGGCTCATCGAGCTCCAGCAGCGCTACGAGATGATCAGGGAGATTCGCGTCAGCGGGCTCATGATCGGGATCGAGCTGGGCGCGCCGAGCACGCGCCTGGCCCGGCTCAACTGGCGTTTGATCCACATGGCGAGCGAGGGACTGTTTCCGCAGCTGATCGTGATCCCGCTGCATCGCGACCATCGCGTGATCACGATGGCGGCCGGCAAGAACGACGTGATCAAGCTGCTGCCGCCGCTGACGCTCTCCGAGGAGGAGGCCCGCAGCTTCCTCGCCGCGCTCGACACCGTGCTCGCCGACTGTCACGGTGGCGCGAGCAGGAACTGGTCGGTGGTGCGCGACATCGCGACCGCGACGATCCGTCGTCGAGGGCCCTCGAAGCGCCCGTGAGCGGGACGCCGTCTCGCGGCGGGTCCGTCGATCGGTCGCATCGGGGAGTCTGCCTGATCACGGGTGCCACCGGGTTCATCGGCGGGCGCCTGGCGCAGCGATTGGTGGCGGAGGGCTATTCGGTGCGCTGCCTCGTACGCGCGAGCAGTGACACCTCGCGGCTCGATCAGCTCGATGTCCAGATCGTCGCCGGCGAGCTCACGAGCGCGCCTTCGCTCTCCGGCGCCGTGGAGGGCTGTCACTACGTGTTCCATTGCGGTGCGCTGGTATCCGACTGGGCCACCACGCAGGAGATCCTCGCCACCAACCTCGACGGCACTCGCAACCTGCTCGAAGCGTGCGTCGGCGCATCGATCGAGCGGTTCGTTCACTTCAGCACCACGGACGTATACGGCCATCCCGATGGTGCGGCGATCGAGGAGTCCTACACGGCGACGCGGTTCAGCAACTGGTACGCGCAGAGCAAGCTGGAAGCGGAGGCCGAAGTCCGTCGCGTGGGACAGGCCGATGGGCTCGACGCGGTGATCCTGCGTCCGGCGACCGTCTACGGGCCCGGCTCGACGGATGTGATCGGCGAGATCGCGCGTGCGATCCAAGGGGGCCACATGCTCCTCATCGACGGCGGTCGCGCGATCGCCGGTCTCTGCTACGTCGAGAACCTCATGGACGCTACCGTCCTCGCGCTTCGCCACGAAGCCGCGCGCGGTCAAGCCTTCAACGTCAGTGACGGCCTGCCCGTCACCTGGAGGGAGCTCGCCGATGACCTGGCCGAGGGTCTCGGCTGCCGGAAGGTCCGCTGGAGCCTGCCCTACTGGTTGGCCAACGGCATCGGGTTCTCGCTCGAGCATGGCTACCGGCTGGTGCGCAGGGCCACCGGCCTGAGCCTGGCGCCCCTGCTCTCGCGCCAGGCCGTGCAGGTACTGGGAAAGAACCAGGACTTCGACAATCGCAAGCTGGAAGAGATGCTCGGCTGGGAGCCGCGTGTGGACTATGCGAGCGGCCTCGAGGCGACACTCGCCTGGCTGAGAGCGGAGCACCTCGTGACGACATAGCCTTACGAGCGCGGAAGTCGGGGCGAGCGCCCGCCGCGCGGCGGGCGTGTCAGAGCCCTTCGCGGATGGCCTGGCGCTCAGGCGCCTGAGGGTCGCCGCCTCCCGCGCAGAATCCGGCTTCCGGCTTGTCTTCGCCGGGGGCGGGCAGTCCCCCGTTCTCGGCCTGCCACAACGGAGACTGGGGACCGGCGACGTCGTAGTACTTGTCTTTGGCGCGCTGGATGCTGCCCTCGTTGTGCTTGGCCGCCCGCACCTCGCTCGGCGTGGCCACGCCGAAGTGGCCCTTCCAGCAGCCCCAGGGCGTCTTGGCGATGTCCACCAGCGGGGTCGTGCTGGCGCGGAAGGAGAACCTGCCCGGGCCGCACACGAGCCAGTCGCTGACCAGGCCTTTCAGCCCGTTTGCGTAGCGACGCCGCCCGCCGCAGCCGGCCAGGTAGGTCGGGTGCCCGCCGTAGGCCGCCTGCACGACCGGGTGTCCTTCGTCGAAGCTGAGCAGCGGGCTGTCCCACGGTATGTATTCGCCCTCGTTGCTGTGGCGCGCCGTGTAGAGCCATTGCGGCTGCTTCGTCTGCGGGTCGATCAGCACGGTCACGTGCTCCCAGTCGCCCTGGTGCAGATCGGTGTTGGCGAGGCTCGCCGCGATCGGTGCTTCGTTCATGAGATCTGAGGCAACGAGCGTCGGATAGTAGTTGTACGGATAGAAGAACCAGTACTGCAGCGCCACGAGGCGCTTGCCGACCGTGCGATTTGGCGCCGGCCAGTGCGAGGTGTCGAGATGGCCTGCATAGAAGAAGTAGATCTGAGCGGTCGACCACGGGTCGAGCATGCCCGGATCGGCGAGCCATTCGTGCAGCGACGGGATCGGGCTGTTGCGTCCCAGCTGTCCACGCAGGAACGCTTCGAGCTGTCCCCTCGGATCCTGGCTCAGCGCAGGGGCGGCGGGAAACTGCAGGAAGTCTCCGGGGCTGCTTCCCTGAGGGTTCAGATCGGCCGGCGTGGGGTGGGCTGCCGCGCATCCACGAACGCCCTGGCGGTGAAGGCACGTGGGCTGCCCGCCGCTGCCGATGTCTTCGAGCAGCGCCCCGACGGACACCGGCCAGAAGCGATCTGCCACGGAGACCAGCATCGTCGGCTGAAAGCGCTTGGCGAGAGCTGCCAGCGCGGGTGTCGTCGCTTCGATCGGCGGCTCGCCGTCGTGGGCGCGCCCGCTCATCGGCGCCGGGCCGGCGAACACCGAGGATCCCAGCTGGGGCGCTTCCTGCCCCGTGCTCGGACTCGGCGGCTTCACGCCGGCGCACGGGGCGCGTCTTTCACCGAGCTCCGGCCTGATCCAGGCTCCGGTCTGGGTGTGAATGCCAAATGCCCGCAGAGCGAGCGTGGGCAGCGAAGGCCTCGCTCCTGAGTCGAGTGTGAATTCGGTGTCAGATGCAGACTGCGACCTGATCGTGTCCGCCGGGACGAGCTCCACGCGGTCGTTGGTCGAGGTGGCGTCGGCGAGCGGCGTGCAGGAGGCGAGGTAGACGCCCTGCCCGCTGCGCCCGAGATAGCCGCCGAGCCGCCGACCGCTCGAGGTTTCGATCGCGGTCTGCGAGAAGCTCACGGGCGGCGTCGCCGAGTAGGCGACCCCCACCAGCGCGTAGATCGTCAAGAGCAGCCAGGGGAGCGGCGAGCGCAGGAAGTCGGGCGTCGAACGGGGCAGCGGCCGCGCGCCGTAGGAGCGTCCGAACGTGGCGATCCCCGCCCAGGTGAGCACGAGCAACCCGATGGGCGCCGAGGACACCATCGCCACAGCCACCACGAACGACCACAGGACGAAGTGCGCGAAGCGTCCGCCTCTCAGCGGGTTCACGCGCGAGAGCAGGACGGCGGCGATCAACGAGAAGAGCGCCCACGGTGCGAGCAATGCCCACCAGTAGCCCGGATGCCACTGGTCGATCAGGGTCTTGGCGAATCTTCCCGCGACGAGGCCGAGGGTCGCCGCGAGCACGCCGACGTTGAAGCCGGCGATCACCCGTATCAGGTTCTCATTCGGCGTCGGCTCGAGGTGTGGGCACCTCGCCGCGCGGGCCCCGGCTATGGGGAGCCTCGCGCGCGCGCTCGTGCGATTCGTCTTGACGATCTCGATCCACGCGTCGGCGTGGCGGTCCCAGGCGCGCCAGTGCATGGCGTAGGCGAGAGCGCACATCGCTCCGAACACGATCACCATCACGAGCACCGCGCGTGCGCCGGCGGCGAAGATGACCTTGTCGTCGATCATCGGCAGCGATGAGGCGACCGGCAGGCGCGCCGCGGCGAGCCGAGTCCAGGTGAGCAGCCAGCCGATCACATATACGTAGCCGAGCAGGGCGATCGAGAGCCCGGCGAGTTGCAGCACCTCGGACGGGGCGGCGCGACGGTCATCCATGGCGGTGCCATCCGTCGCTCGCCGGTGCTCGGTCTGCGACCGTCTCGGTGGGCTCAGGCACAGAACTCGGACGTCGAGATGCCGACCCGCTTGCTGAACGGGCTGTCGAAGACGCCGCTGGCGTTGAGCTTCGCGTGGATCTCCTGCCAGTCCTGGTAGCGGGGGTACATCCTCGCCACCAGGTCGTGGCTGCCGGTCAGCGAGTTCACCTGACCCCAGTGCGGGCGCCCGCACAGCTCGTAGAGGGCGTTCTCGTGCGCGCCCAGCAGCTCCATCCCGCCGACGGTGTGGGTGGCCATGATCAGCTCGATCATCATCGTGTCCTGCCCCTGCATCATCGACATGTGGGCGTCCGTGGCCTTCACGAAGCGCAGCGAGATCGGTGAGGTGTGGTAGACGTCGCCGAGACGCGCTCGCAGCGCGGCGACCTCCACGATCTTCTCGACGGCCGCGAGATGCAGCTGTCGCTCGTCCACCGGGATGCCGATCTCGCACGAGTAGGCCGGCAGGTAGTTGGCCGCGCCGATGTTGAAGACGCGGTAGCTGATGTTGACGTAGTCGTCGTTGACCAGCGCCTTGAGCGCGCGGCCGATCAGGAACGGCGAGATCTTCGGACGCAGGCCCACGGCCAGGTTGATCAGCAGCGGAGTGAGGGGAAAGCGCGCCGTCAGTTCCATCAGCAGGCTGCGGCTGCGGCGGTGATCGTGACGGTATTCGGAGGGCTTGACGGGGTTGCGGGTGGTGAGGAGGCATTCGATCTCCCCGTCCTTGTCGGGATACGGGTTGAAGTAGACCTCGCAGTGAGCGTTGTCGGCGAGGAGCTGCCCGCTTGCCAGTTCCTCGCGGACCGTCGACCAGGTAGCCGGCGAGCGGATCTCGCGCAGGTAGAACATCGGCTTCACGGCGAGGATCACCGAGTAGATCAAGCCCATGCACCCCATGCCCACGACCGCGGCGTCGAACCATTGATCGTCCTGCTCCAGCCGGTTCTCGGGATGGCGCGTCCGGTAGGCGTCGCGGTCGGTGACGCCGTCGCTGGGCTCGATCCGATACACGGTGGCGCCCGACCCGACGATGTCGAGCGAGCGGACCAGATCCGACAGGGGCCCGTATTCGATGCCCGATCCATGGGTGGAGGTCGAGATCACCCCGGCGACCGTCTGACCGTCGAAGCCTCCCATGTTGGGCAGGGCGAGCTCTAAGCGGTGAAGGTGGGCGTTGAGCTCGGCGATCGTCATGCCGGCCTGCACCTGGACGAGGGTGATCTCCTCGCTTTGGAGCGCGTCTGTGACGCCTGGGCGCAGCAGCCCCGGCTCGATCTCCAGCGGCTTGTTGAGCCCGGTCGGCTGCACCAGGATGCCGTCCGTCAGCGCGACATCCGACCAGGAGTGCCCGGACCCGACGGCGCGAACGCTGCAGCCGTCACGCTCGGCCTCGCGTATCACCGCGCGAAGCTGGGCGAGCGTCGTCGGCGTCACCTGGCGCAGCGGGTCCACACCCTGGTTGCCGGTGTCGTTGCGCCAGGCCTTGCGCAGGGTGACTGACTCGCGCAGGCCCATCGTCTCAGGCGCCCGCCGTGGCGATCAGCTGCTCGACGCCGCGCTCGGCCAGGGCGGCGATCGTCTTTGAGGGATTGACCCCCAGGGCGGTGGGCACGATCGAGCCGTCCAGCACGTAGAGGCCCTCGTAGCCGAAGACCTTGCCCGCGTCGTCGACGACCCCCTGCGTGGGATCCTCCGCCATCGGACAGCCCCCAAGCGGATGCACGGTGATGTAGCGACTGAGCGGCCAGGTGTCCAGCGCGAAGAAGGGCTCGGCTCCCACCGCGCGCGCGAGATCGTCGGTGACGCCCTTCATCGCCGCGAACAGGCTCTTGCTCGCCTGCGTGCTCCAGCGGATGTCGAATCGTTTCAGCAGCGGAGTCAGGCGCATCTGCCCGTCGGCTGCGTCGCGGCCGATCATCAGGAACACGAGCGAATCGTCGATCGGCCGCTGCGCGGGCGGCGGGCGAAGGTGGCGGTGGGTGATCGACTGGTCACTGAGGCCCAGGCGCGCCGCGAGGCGCTTCGCTCGCAGCAAGAGGCCACGCCAGCCGTGGATCGCGTCGACCGCGCGCACGAGCTCGAGCAGGCCGCCGAAGTTCGAGGGCAGCCCGCCGTCGGCCAGCAGGAAGCCGTGCTCGTCGGTGTAGTCGAGCACGCTCGTCATCGACGGTCCGAAATCGGTGCGTGGGGCGCCGACGTCGCTCGCGCGTGGGTTGAATGCCGCGCCGAGCGCGTCGCCGTTGCCGGAGAAACGGCTCCCGAGCGCCTTTGAGAGGTGGGGGAGGCGTGAGCGGTTCTTCAACAGCAGGCGGCTCGAGCCGAGCGTTCCCGCCGCGAGCACCACCACGGGCGCCCGCAGCTCGCCATCGGCTCGCCCGTCCAGGTCGCGGAAGCCCACGCGCCAGTCCCCGCCGGCGGTCTGCGGGGGGTCGAGCCGGAGGGCTTCGTGGAAGGGCCGGACCTCGGCGCCGAACCGTTCAGCGCGGGCGAGGTAGGTGATGTCGACGGTGTTCTTCGCGTGTATCGGGCAGCCGATGTCGCAGCGTCCCAGGTTCTCGCAACGCTTTTGATGGACGCCGCTGAACGGGTGCTCGCGCTCACCCTCGAAGTTGACGGCCAGCGGGAGGCGCTGTGCCTGCTTGCCGACGCGCTCCCCGGCGGCCGCGAATGCCCGCATCTTCGGCAGCCCCTCGGGCGTCTGCATCGGCATCAGCGCCTCCTCGGTGCGGTCGTAGTAGGGATCGAGCGCGTCGCGGTCGATCGCCGACGGCCAGCCCGTGGCGAACAGGTCGGCCGGTGCCCGCAGCTGCACGTTGGCGTAGACGAGCGACCCTCCGCCGACCCCGGCGGCGGTCAGGACCGAGAGGTCGCTCATCAGGCGCAGGTCGAACAGCCCGCGCGGATTGAGCGTCGGATGCCAGAACGCTGCGGGCGCCTGCTCGGGAGTGCCAGGAAAGTCCTCGGGCGCGAAGCGTCGGCCGCGCTCGAGCACGACCACCCGTTGTCCAGCTTCGGCCAGCCGACAGGCTGCGACTCCGCCCCCGAAGCCCGATCCCACCACGATTGCGTCGTAGCCGGCCTCCATGGGCGCGACCTTACACGACGGACGGCGATTCATGGAAGAAATCGAGTCCTCGGATTTCTCCTGCGGAGCCCTCCGCCCGGCGGCGTGCTTACACTCCCGCCTACGGGCGGGTGACGCTCTCGATCACGAACTGGTTGCCAAGGAGCTCGTGGTAATAGAGGGTCCTGCCGTCGGCGCTCAGGGACGGAGCCTCGGCGAACCCGGTGATTGTGGAGATCCGCTGCACATGACCGAAGGGCTTGGTGAGCTTCGTGCGCGAGGCCCTGTAGATCGCCGGTGGGCCCTTGGAGGGCTTGACCCGCGTGAAGAACAGTTCGAGACCGTCGCTTGACACGCTGGCGGCGTAGTCGAGCTGGCCGGGCTTGTTGACCGAACGCATGATGTAGGCGCTCTGCGGGTCTGCGATGAAGTCGGTGCCGACTTTGTCGAACGTCGTGATGGTGGCGCTCGTGGGGCTCCCTCCGGCCAGGAAGTTCCCCACGCTCACATACAGCGTGGCGCCGTCGGGGCTCACCGACACGTCGAAGTCCACGAAGCCGGGAGTGGGGCTGGAGACGCTCGTGACCTGATGCACGCCCGTGACCTGGCCTGCGGAGAACTGCCCGGCAAAGACGGTCGAGAGCGTCGGGAAGTAGCTCCGGGTGGAGATGAAGTACAGCTCTCCTGCCAGGTCCATCGAGGGGGTGCCCGAGAGGGCGCCCGCTTCGTTGACGCCTTCACCCGGAAGCTCGCCCTGGTATTCGTAGCTCGTCGCGTCCACACGCGTGGCGAGCTGGAGTGCGGGGATGTTGGGCGCCACGTTGGAGGTGTTGAACAGCAGATATCGACCGTCGGCCGAGACGAACGGCTCCATGGCGCTGCCCGAGTAGCCGTCGATGCTCACCACCTGCGGGTCGGTGAAGGCGCTGTAGACGCCCGCCGAGGAGCTCGCGCACCAGACGAGCGTGCCGAGAAGCGCGAGGAGCGCTGGCAGGAGCCGTGGTAGGGCGTCTCCCCACAGGCGTCGTCGCTCGCTGGTGCTCTTCGCGATCGGAGGGCGCACGCCTTCGAGCGTAGACGCGAGCGATACGCGAAGTCAAGCGCCCCAGCGGCGCCCCGCGGCGCCGAGGTTCGCGCGCCTACGGGTTGGGCGCGAGCACGGCGCGCTTGGGGAACCAGGCGGCGTCGACCGGATTCAGGAAGTACGGCGGCGACTCCACTTCCAGGCGGTTGTCGTAGACGTAGCCCTTGGAGTAGCCGCTGGCGACGGAGCTGCCATTGTGGGTGCCGACGGTCCCGCGGAACACCTGGGCGAGCGCGCCGTGGAGGTTGAGGCTCCCCAACGGGCTTCCGCATTTGAAGTTGTCGACGATGAAGGAGTGGTTGACCGCCAGGATCGCGGCATAGATTTCCGGGTTCGCCAGGCTGCCCCATTTGTTCGGGTCGTTCGATTCGGTCAGGTTCGTGGCGTTGCATTCGCTCGAGCTGTTGTTGATGCCGCTGCCGCTGCTCACGGGGTGGTAGATGCGAACGAAGTTGTTCGCGATGAGGCCCAGCACGGCGTTCGTGCTCGGTTCGCCGCTTTCGAGCGGAGGGACGAGGTTCCCCTTGATGACGATGTCGTTTTCGGCGCCGATCGTCAGCGGAACGGTGTATTTGCCGCTCACGTACACGTTTCCGCATTCGGTGTCGGCGGTGTAGCTGGGGTTGTAGGGCGTGTAGGCTTTGGAGCAAGATACGTTTGACACGTACACGACGGCGCCGCTGGATGGGAGTGTCACGGGCGTCGTGGTGCCTTTGTTGGTCACTTTCATCGTCGCGCCTTCGAGCGTGATGATCGTCTTGCCGCTGTACTTGAACGCCCCGGGCGTGCTCTTCAGGGACGTGTTGCTCGGAGGCGGTTCGATCGTCGGCACTTCTTCGGGTGGGATCACCGTGCCTTTGTAATGGGGCGCGTTGGTGCAGCCGCCCGCGGTGGCTGTCCCGCGGGCGAATTCGATGCGGTCTTCCGGCCCGCGACCGAAGGTCGGTTCGCCGCAGATGGAGGCCTTGTCCTCGGTGTGCAGCGGCCCGTTGACGACATCCGCGCTGACGAACTCGATGTTTTCGCATTCCGGCGGTTCGGGCCGCACCCCGCGGTAGGCTTCGCACTGGTAGCGCGCCGGGGAGTAGGTGGCTGGGTCGAGCGTCTCGTACTGGGTGTAGTAGAGGTAGTTGAGGAAGCTCGTGTGGGCGAAGGTGGCGAGGATCGTGCGCTTCTCGTGGCCGGAGTATCCCGTGGACTCGATTCGGAATGTGCCCGTGTTGGCGGTCCCACTCTCGATCATCGTCGCCACGGGATTGTTCACGTCGCATTTTTTGTCGCTTGCAGGCGCGGTGCTGGCGGGCAGCAGTTGGATCGCGTATTTCTCGTCGGTGCTTCCCGGGACCGTCCGGGTTTTCAGCGGGCTTTCGCCGGAGAGGTTCAGCGCTTCGTTGCTGGCAGCTTTGCAGTAGGTCCAGTAGTTGAAGTCGGAGTTGAGGTGAAAGGCGTAGTTGCTGATGCCTGCCTGCGCCGCGTAGTAGGCCTTCTTGGCGTAGGTGTCGTTGCGCGTGAGGTGCACGTCCCCGGTGGCGGCCGAGAAGGCCGCGGCCATCAGCAGCGAGGAGATCAACAGGACGATCAGCGTCACGATCATCGTGAAGCCGTGCTCGGCGGAGGCGTGGATTCGGGGGCGCTCTATTCGCATGGTTCGTTGGGTCCCACTTCGGTTGCAGGCGTGAGGCGCAGGATGACGTTGTCGCTGAGGTCGATCAGCCGGTCGCCCTTGTTGTTGCCCGATTCGGGGGCGACGGAGAAGCGGATGTTCACCTGCGTCGCAACTTTGGCTTCTTCTTTGCTGATGCCCGATTCGTTGAGCGGCGTGGCCGACAGCTGACCTTTTTCGTACTTGAAGTACTGGAAGACCGGTGCTGTGCCGTTTGCTGACTGAGACACGCCTGTGAGCAGCGTGACGGTCGTGGTCGGGGTGGAGGGGAACGTCCATTTTCCCGTGGAGCTGGGGAAACTCGTGTAGTAGACGTCGTACAGGGTGCCTCCTTCTAGCTTCACTTCATGCTCGGTGACCGTCGTGAAGGCCGTTCCTGAGCCGGTTTCGCTGAGGAACTTGATGTTGGTCGCTGTGCTTTTTTCCAGGATCGGCGGGACAAGCCCGACCGAGACGCAGCTCGAGTGCAGCTCGAGCAGCAGCTTTTCCATCGCCAGCCGTCCACGCTGGTCGGCGCTGACCCGGTCGGCGATGCGGGTGGACTGGTTCAGCGAGAGGTTCAGGATGGCGAAGGTGGCGCCGGTTACGACCACGCCGACGAGCACCGCCACGAGCGTCTCGATCAGCGTGAGGCCGCTGGCGTCGCGGATGGCGATGCGCGGGCTCATGGGCAGCTGCTCGCGTTTTCGAGGGTCCCGGGGCTGGTCGGCGCGCCGGATTCCATGTAGATCTTGGCGGTGGCCGGGGAGCCGGAGTTGCCGCCGTTGGTCCAGGTCCCGCTGGGGCCGCTGGCCGTTTCGTTGGTGAAGGTCGTGGTGTACTTGCGGTTTTTGGCGAGACCGGTGGTCGCGCCGTTCTTGCCGCCGTTGACCCCGCCCGTGACGCAGAGCTTGAATTTGCCGAAGGGTAGGCCCGGATGCGCAAGCGCGCCGCTCGAGTTGGTTTCGGTTTTGCGGACGACCGTTTTGCAGCCGATGTCTTCGATCCACACCTGGGCTTTTTCGACGAGTTTGCTGGGTAGTGAGGAGTTTTTCCCGCTATAGACCGCGATGTTGACGGGGGGTACCGTCACCGTGGATTCGGCGTATCCGCCAGCGGGCACGATGTTCGTGACGTCGACGTTGCTGGACTTGACGGCCGCGGGATCGTCGGCTTCGCAGCTGCCGGCGTAGACGGTGTAGGCGGAGGTGAACGGGAAGATCGTCTTGGGCGTGGCGAGCGCGGTGTTGTACGTTTCAACGGTCCCAAATGGCCGGAATTTGGTCATGCTGGTGTTGAAGATCACGAACGTGTCGCCCGTTTCCGTCCCCGCTGCGGCTTTGCCGGCGAATTTCACCCGCTGTTCGCCCGCGAGGTCGAATTCGAATTCCTTCCTCGCCGTCGTGCCGTTGGTGACGGTGACGGACCGTTCGGAGACGGGCGGTTCGCTGTTGCCGTTCTTTTCGACGTAGCCGGTCTGGTAGGTCGTGACGTTGTATGTACCCGGTTCGACCGAGCCGAAGATCACGCATCCGTTGGCCCCGGTCGTCGCGGTTTCTTTGTCCGTCGAGGGGGAGGGCCCGGTCTCGACGACGGTCATGCCGGCCACGCCGTTGCCGTTGGCGTTGGTGACCTGGACGAGCAGCGAGCCGCCGATGTGCGGGGCGATCACGCCGGTCTCGACGACCTTGGGGCGGGATTTGAGCGCTCTCCAGCCCACTTCCGAGCTCGTCTGGATGTAATCGGCGCTTTCGCCTTCCGCCGAGCAGCTTTCGCTGGAGGTGGCGTCGGAGACGTAGTGGGCCTTGGAGGTGATCGTGTATTCGGTGCCGTTGTAGGTCACGGTGCGGGTTTCGTTGAGCCCGGAGAGCTGGGAGATCTGCTTGCCGCGCAGGCGATCCTCGTCCTGCTGCGCGAGCGCGTCGGCCTGTGCATGCGCACGCTCGTCAGCGGTGGCGCGACCGGCGGCGTCGAAGCCGTTGAACATGGCGACAGCGATGATCGCGACGAGCAGGGCGCTGACCATCACCTCGATCATCAGGAATCCATCCTGCGCCTGTGCACGTGCCCGCAACGCTGACAGGGCATGCGGCGGCCGGCGGGTGCCGCAGGCCGATAGCTTGGCGTAGAAGGTGCGCATTGTCACAAGAAGGGATGGAGCACGTCTGTTTTCGGCAGCGAAGAGCCCGGGCTTGAGGCCGGAGCGCTTCCGCTCGGCGGGCGGACAAGGGGCTCTGGCGTCGCTTCGTGCTCCTGCCAGGCGGGGCCGCCCCGCCGGATCGGGGGACACGGTCCGATCGCGCGAAGGGCCGACAGCGGATCAGCACCTACAATTCGGCCCCTCGGGGGACTGGTGTATCGGTAACACGGTGGTCTCCAAAACCGCAACGCGAGGTTCGACTCCTCGGTCCCCCGCTTCAGCCTGACCCCGGGTTTCCGGGGTTTTTGGCTTTGTGGAGCCGATTGCGGGGTGATGTCGGTGCGGGCAGCGATCCGCATGGATCCGCTGGAATCCGCTCGTTTCGATCCCTTTCTATCCCTAGAGCTATCCCCTGAGAGGCGTTGGGCTCGCCCCCCCGGAAGGGCAGAGCGGCCCGCGGGGACGGGCGGCGACGTTCGCTCCTACGGTGCGAGCCTGTAGCCGACGCCCCACGTCGAAGGCACCCATCCGACCGCGCCTGCGGCTGCGAGGGCGCGCCGCACGCGGCCGGCATGCGTGTCCACAGTGCGCGTCGTGCCGGCGGCGCGGTAGTCCCACACGTCGCGCAGCAGCTCGTGGCGAGTCCAGACGCGCTCCGGGTCGTGGGCCATGCACAGGAGGAGGGCGTACTCGCGCCTGCGGAGGCGCACGGGCATCGAGCCGTACGTGACCATGCGCGTGCGCGGATCGATGGTCAGTTCGCCGTAACGCAGGGCACCGGAGCCCGCAAGCTCGCCCGAGCGCGGGGTACGTTGAGCGTCGAACCTCACGCCCTTGTGCGATGCGCGGTCGTGTGCGACCAGCTCCCGGCCCAGCATCGCGGGGTCGCTGACGACGCGCACATCGTGGCCGTGGATCGCTACGGCCAGGGGCCAAGCTCGCGGGTTATTCTCCGGAGGCATGGGAGTTACGGCTCGTCGGGTAGGCCGAGCGCATTGCTGCGCTCGGCCCCCCTCAGAACCGGACGTGCGGGTTTCCTCGCATCCGGCTCAAGCAAGCCCCGTGGGGTCGTGGCCGTGCAGAGTTCCCGGGCGTTGTGCGCGCTCGTTGGTGTGTCGAGTGCGGCAGTGGGCGTGTATGAGACGGGGTTCTTGCTCGTCCGGCGTGTCGTCCTGTTGCTCGACGTCGCGAACGATCGTCGGGCGGCTGGTTGACAGCCACTGCTCCCACTCGCGTGGGGTTCGTGGTGGGTCTTCGGCGTGCAGGAGCCAGTCCCCGCAGTGCGGGCAGCGACCATCCTGGGCTTGGTATAGGCGCCAGGTGGCCTTGCCGGCCGTTGGGGGTGGTGTCCTTGCTCGGCGTTCGGCCCAGTAGGCGGCCAGGGCGGGGTCGTCCGGTGAGGACGCGCCCTTGACCATCCGATGCCGGACGATCCTCGTCCAGGCGAACTTCGGTAGGTAGGCGCCGCTTTCGCGGTCGCCGAACACCCATCGGTCGCGCCTGGAGGGGTTGAACATGCCGAAGTACCGGGCGCTAACCCAGAACCGTGGCTTGTTCGAGTGGTTGTAGCTCGCCCACTTGTAGGTGAGCTTCCACAGGTAGTCATCCAGCGTCTTGAACGTCTCGCTGGAGACCGCGCTCCGGTAGTAGGCCGCCCAGCCCCTGATGATCGGGGTTAGGCGTCTGAGCACCGCGGCTGCATTGGCCCCGCGCAGGGACCGCATCTCGGTGCGCAACCGTTCCCGGACCCGTCTGATGGCCGCCTTGCTCGGCTTGACCAGCAGCTTGCCGCGATAGCGACGGACGTTGAACCCCAGGAAGTCAAAGCCTTCTTCGAGAGTGACGATACGCGTCTTATCCTCGTTGAAGACCAGCCCCCTGGGCGCCAGCCACACGGCGAGCCGCGCCTTGACCTCGATCGCCTGACGCCTTGTGTGGCACAGGACGACGAGATCATCGGCGTATCTGACAAGCACCGGGGAGCCCGTGACCGTCTTGCCAGCTTCGCTGGCAGAGGTGCGGTAGCGGACTCCGGCGGCCTGCTCCATTCCGTGCAAGGCGATGTTCAGCAGCACGGGGCTTATCACTCCGCCCTGGGGAGTTCCCTCCTCAGTCGGGGTGAACCTACCGTCCTCGACCACACCCGCTTTCAACCATTGCTCGACCAGCCCCCTCGCGGGGAACGTGCCGATCATGGCCAGGATGTGATCGTGGGCGATGCGGTCGAACGCCGCCGCCAAGTCCGCGTCGAGCACCCACCGGCGCTTGGGGTTTGCGCCCCGCGCGACACGATAGATCGCCTCGATCGCGTCATGACAGCCACGGCCGGGACGAAACCCGTAGGACCTCGCCTCAAACCGCGCCTCCCACTCAGGCTCCAACGCGCTCACGACGCGTGCTTGGTGCACGCGATCGACGATCACGGGGATACCGAGCGGGCGCCGCTTCCCACCACTGCCCTGCTTCGGGACATACACCCGCTTGACCGGACGGGCGCGCCACGACGCTGCCTCACACTGCACCCGACGAGCCAACTGCATCCTCGCCCTCGGTGTCAGCGCGACCTCGCCGTCCACTCCCGCGGTCCCGCGGCCGGCGTTGCGCTCGCTCACCCGCCGCACACTCAAAAACGTGTTCGCGCGCGAACGAAGCAACAACCTCTGCAAACTGCGGACCCGCTTGAGGTCCCCAGCCTTCGACGCCGTGAAGATCCGCTGCCGCAGCCGCCGTACGCTCTCCTCACAGGCACGCCAATCAACAGCGCCCCAATCGAGGATCTCGCCCTCTGGTCCGCTCACCGCGACCAACGCCGCGGCGCCCAACTTGCCCTTCGGTTCCGGCATCCCGATCATCGCTCCCTTCACAGGCTCACCTGACCGTGTCAGCACCCTTTCGGGTCCGGGCACTAGCGTCCCGTATCCGGCTGGTTATCCAGGACGGCGAGATGGAGGAGCCAGCCATGATGCCCCGGTTTCCCGCTGCCTTTCGGCCACCGGCATTCGCTTCTCGGTCATCCCATCCCCGCCGGAGAATTGGGCCTCCCTCACGGTCGGCTTACCGGGCCAAAGCCCGGACCCCGACGGGGTTACTACGTTCCGCACGCACGAGCTACGACCGGGGAGGGCGTCTCCTATACCCCGAGGACGATGGTGCTCACCCCGGCCAGGCACAGTCCCCGGCCGGCACCCGCCACTTCACAGCGGCCAGTCCCTGCACCCCGCTACAACATCCCATCCACGGGGCTGGCGTTGACGAGGCATCAACAGAGATTCACGCAATTCACCCGTCCGGTCTTCCCCTCGCATGTGACCCCCGGATGGAACGGGCGCCCTCGGGCTTTCCCCCGAGCTCCGAACCCCGCCATTACTGGCGACGCACGTCGGGGCAGGGACAGGCCATGAGCACGAGCCTGGAACTATGTGCTCGACATCAGCCAAGCCTCCAATCCACAATGTCCTCTCGAAACGTGCGACCTCGTATCGCACCTTTGCCACGCCCCCGGCTGTTGACGCAGCGCGGGGGCACTATTTGCTGGACGTGACCCAGCGTACGCCTAAGGTGCCAGGGCGTCAATGCTAGGGAGCTTTAGCTATGGACTAAGCGCCCAGGCGGATGCGATGTTTCGTCCGTGTCGCGCGCACCCGCCCCTGATCCGGCGCTAGCAGCCGTGTTGAAACGCCTACGCGAGGATCGCGCGCTCACGCAGGAAGCGCTCGCCTTCAAGTCAGGCGTCTCGATCAGCTCGCTCGGCCGGATCGAGACGGGCCACACGAGCGCCGCGTGGACAACCGTTCGCCAGCTCGCTGCTGCCCTCGACGTGAGCATGGGCGAGCTTGGCTCGATGGTGGACGCTGAGCGGTAGGAACTCGGCGCCGTGAGTCGGCAATACAATCTGTCCTATGACGACGAAGGAGCGTCTACATCAGCTTGTGGACACGCTGAGCGACCGGGAGGCCGAAGAGGCATTCCGGTTGATCGACGCCGAGCTTCGAGCGAGCGAATCTGATGTCGCAGCGCTCCCGGAGGGGTGGGGTACGACCCTGACGGGCGAGCCGATGCCCGATGTGGCAGCCGCCGTCCGTCGCTCGCGTGCAGCGCACTGACGACGTGCTCGTCGTTGACGCAGCCTTGGTAGTCGAGCTTGCCCTGGACAAACTCGGCGAGCAAGCCGGGCTCTTGTTCGGCGGCGATCAAGAGTTGGTGGCGCCCTGCCTGATCTGGAGCGAGGTGCCATCGGTCATCAATGAGATGGCCTTCCGAGGCGAAATCTCCAGTGTCCTCGCGGATCGCGCCATCGAGCGCTTCCTGGCTGGCAAGCTTCACGTGAGCGAGCGTCGTCACAGCGAGCTGACGATCACTGCGGTGGGCATCGCCAGAGAGCTGGGATGGGCGAAAACCTACGACGCCGAGTATCTCGCGCTTGCGCGATTGCTCGACACGCGAGTGGTCACGCTCGACCTGCGCCTACGTCGCGGCGCTGAGCGGCTCGGTCTTGTCGTTACCCCTGACGAGTTGACGGGTGCGGCCGGACTCGAGGGATCGATCTGATCGCCATTACAAGTTTGATATAGCAAGGATCGTGAGCCTCTCCGATCTGCCCACTCACGATGAGGTACTCGCTGCGCACCTCGACGCCGATCCCGAGTACCGTCGCGAGTGGGAGCGCACGGCGCTTGCCCGCGCGGTGGCCGTGAAGGTGATCGTCTACCGCGCCGAGCACGGACTCAGCCAGACCGCGCTTGCCAGGCGTCTGGGGATGAGCCAGCCGGCCATCGCGCGGCTTGAGAGCAGCGAGCACAACCCAACCTTCCCAACGCTGCTGCGTCTCTCGAAGGCGCTCGGGATCGAGTTCGCGATCGACATCGCGCCCGGCGGACAAAAGCCGCAGCTCATTGGCAGCCGCGCACGCCGTGACGCTCTTGAGTCGTTCCAAGGCGACGGTTGCTTCGTCGTCATCGCAGCCACCTGATCGCAGTCCAGTCGCGACACGGCCTCGCGCTGGTCGGCGATCGAGAGGCGCTTCAGCCCTCGCCGTCGGTTGGCAGCTCCCCGAAGTGCTGCTCGAACTCCTCCGGGGTCAGCTCGCGTACGTTGTGGAGGGTCTGCGCGTCGTCGCTCTCGTCACTAAGCCAGCCGGTGCCATCGCATGCGGGACACGGTCCGAGTTCGCTTCCCATACCGATACCGCGGGTCTTCGTGATCCCCGGTACGCGTCCGCTACCGCCACACTCCTTGCAACGGTGAGCGCCACGAGACTTCGACGGACGGTGTGGTCGCTTGGGCTCCCACATCAAGCTATCCCACGCGCGTTCGAGTTCTTCGGCGCGGACCTCGAACTGCGGAGCGTCGGGCGCATAGTCGAGCCGAATCGCGACTATCTGACTGCCATTAATCGCGAGCGGCCCGCGATCCTCGACGACGACGCCTCTCCAGTCGATGCCGGGCGTGTTCGAGACGACGCGGTCGCCAACCTTCAGCCAGCCGGCGGGGGTTCTCTTTGTGCGTGCCATGCGCTCGAAGTTACCAGCAGCCCACGTAGGCCCCTGGACAGCGCTCTCGATCAGCCGGAGCATCGCTAGCCTATCGCCGCAAGCAGCAGCTCGGCGCAACGAGCGAAGCCTCCGTAGGTATATCGACAACGCTTGTCGGCGCTTCGACGTCGCCAACGACGAAGCACCGAACAGCTCAAACAGACCAGATGCACGAGGGTGCCATTGGTGTCTGATTGATCCCTCGAAGTCGCTGTCTGGTTTGGCCGAGTTGTGGTCATTAACAGATGTGAGGCCGATTTTTGGAAAGTGGTTGGCCGGTTCGACTGGCTGGCGGTCATGTATGGGTGTGAGCAGCAACCTCTCTGGAGTGGACGCGGACCAGGTCGGAGATGCGGCAAGGCGAGCGCTTTCCGCTTCGCCCCGCACGAGCGGGCGTGTGCCGATCCTCCGTCGGCGTGCTCGGAAATCGTCCTTTGCGTGGGTCTGCTAGGAGCGCTTCCGGCTCCTGCTTTCACGCAGAAGCGAGCGCCCGTGTGCCGGTCCGCGGCATGGCCGGTCCGGACGACTTCCGGCTGCGCCTACTGAGGATAGGCACACACACCGTTTGCCTCGCGTGGCGGCCGAGCGGGCCACACCCCGCGTGGGGGTGTGGCTTTACGCTCGTCGCCCACCTCTCCGCGTGCGTTGACCTACACGGCCAGCATCTCACCGCAAAATAGGCACCGCCAACGGAACCGGTCAGAATTATGACGACGGCCGGGCGAGGCCGACCGGCTGCGTCGTTGCGAGCCTCCAGGTGTCACCCGCCCCTGTCGTCCGTACCGTCGGGTTGCGCGACGGCCCCCCGCAGCTCCAGTAGCTCCCCGGGTGGCTCTCCTGAGAGCAGCCACGCGCCATCGACGGCGCGTAGGAGTCCGCGGTCGGCGAGCTCGGAGAGCGCGCTGGTCACGGTTGGCCGGCGCGCTGCGACAAGGTCGGCGAGGACGGTGTGCGTGAGGTGCAGCGGCACGCTGACGCCGTCGCTGCGCACGCGGCCCCAGCGGTCGGCGAGATGCCAGAAAAGCATGTGCAGGCGGACATCGACGCGTGGCTGGTGGACGATCGCCATGTTCACGGCGAGGTTGCGCGAGCGCTCGAGTGCGCGGCCGACGAGATTTCCGGTCAGCTCGGGGTAGCGTGCGAGCCGCTCCGCGGCTCGCACGTCGAGCAGCGCCACCCGGGTCCGTTGAAGGACTCGCCAGCCGGTCGTTCGCGGTAGCGCCGGCGAGACGTCCTGACCCTGCCACGGTCGCAGCAGGTCGCCCTCGCCGAGAAGCTCTGCGCCGAAGCGCCCGTCGATCCCGACCCGGCGGATCAATAGCCCTTGCAGGACCAGCAGACCGATCCCGTCCCGGATGCTGGAGGTTCCCTGCCCGCTCCAAGGTCCCGGGGCGATGCTTATGGCTCGGGTGATGCACTCTTCGATTGCCTGCTGTCTGTGAGCCTGCGGGACCGCCTCGGCCAGCGCGTGATCCTCACTCAGGACGTGACACACGCCTCCAGAGGAAGGTTTGGCGCCGCTCACCGCAGCAAGTCTGCCAGAGGCCCGCCGTGTCCCATACGTGATCGGCGTGTACGCCAGGCCAGAGGCAGGCTGAGGGCGGATAAGCGCCCACGGACCAGTCCTGTCAGAAGCCTGACAACCAAACGCGCCTGGCACGGTGCGCCGGCGAGAGCGTCGCATACGCTCAGAAGCAGATGGCTGACACATCAGAATCGTGGGCCGAGCAGGACAGCGCGGAGGCCGGCGGCTCCAACGGCGGGCGGCACGCGTCGCCTGCCAGCCCCGCGTCAGCCAACCAGCCCGGCCCTCAGCATGGCGTGCAGGCGCCGCGTCTCGCGGTGCTTGCCTCGAGCTGGCGCGAGCGGCTGCAGCGGTCGGTCGTGGGAGGACAGCGCGGGCTGATGGCTCTTGCGCTGCTGGTCGGTGCCGGCGCTGGGCTGGGTGCGATCGCGTTTCGCTACATGATCCTCGGCTGCACCTACCTGTTCAGCGGGCATAAGGACTACAGCGCTGTCGGGCACGCGAGTAACCCGTTGGTTCCGGGTTTGGGGATCTGGTTCGTTGTGCTGGTGCCCGTTATCGGCGGTCTGATCTACGGGCCGCTCGTCTCTCGCTTTGCGCCCGAGGCGCGTGGGCACGGCGTGCCGGAGGTGATGTATGCCGTGAACAGGCTCGGCGGCCGGATGCGTCCGCAGGTGCCGATCGTGAAGTCGCTCGCCTCGGCGGTTTGCATCGGCTCGGGCGGCTCGGTCGGGCGGGAGGGGCCGATCGTGCAGATCGGCTCTGCGCTGGGCTCGGTGACCGGTCAGGCGCTGCGCCTGCCGGAGTCCCAGCTTCGCCTGCTTGTGGCGTGTGGCGCGGCGGGCGGGATCTCAGCGACGTTCAACGCACCGATCGCGGGGGTGTTCTTCGCGCTGGAGCTGATCCTGCGGAACTTCGAGACGCGATCCTTCGGGCTGGTCGTGCTCAGCTCGGTCACCGCGGATGCGATCGGCCGTGCGGCGTTCGGCAGCCACCCGTTCCTCTCGCTGCCCGGCTTCACGTTCAGCTCGCCGCTTGAGCTGCTGCTCTACGCTGGCCTCGGCGTGCTCGCCACGGGTGTGGGGCTCGGCTTCGTGCGAGTGCTCTACGCCGGAGAGGACATCGCCGACCGGCTCTGGAAAAGCCAGCCCGACTGGCTGCGCCCCGCCGCCGGGGGTGTGCTGCTCGGCCTGCTCCTGCTCGCCGTCCCTGAGATGTACGGTGTCGGCTATCCGGTCCTCCAGCTGGCGGTCGCAGGCCACTACGTGATCCTCGCCCTGCTGGGCCTGCTCGCGGCGAAGATCCTCGCGACCAGCCTGACGATGTGGATCGGCGGCTCGGGCGGGGTGTTCGCCCCGTCGCTGTTCATGGGCGCGATGCTCGGCTCGGCCTATGGCGCGATCGCCCACGACCTGCTGCCCGGTCTCGCGCTCGCCGCCGGCGCCTACGGGCTGGTGGGGATGGGCGCCGTGTTCGCCTCCTGCGCGCGCGCCCCGATCACGGCGGTGCTGATCATCTTCGAGCTGACCGGCGACTACCGGATCATCCTGCCGCTGATGTTCGCCGTCGTCGTCGCAACCACGCTCAGCAACGCGCTCACACCGGACACGATCTACACGCTCAAGCTGCGCCGCCGCGGGATCGACATCGACAAGCCGCTGGGAACCCTGATGGCGCAGATCAAGGTCGGCGAGGCGATGGGCAAGCTACCGCGGCCGCTCGCGCCCGAGCAGCCGCTGCGCGATGTCCTGCGACGCTTCACAGCCGAGCGCACAACTGCGCTGCCCGTCATCGATCGCCACGGCAGGCTGCTCGGCGTCATCACCGCCGCCGACATCGAGCAGGCGATCGCCGGCCCCACCGATAACCTCAACGCCCAGGCGCTCGTGCACCAGGCGCCCGAGCTGCGCGTCGATCAGTCACTCGAGGACGCGGTAAGGGCGCTCGCTGCGACCGACGAGGAGGGCCTGCCGATCCTCGACACAGACGGCGAGGGCGTGGTCGGATGGCTCACGCACCGGCGGCTGCTACGCGCCTACCACGCGCACCTCGACAAACACTGAGGAAGGATCAGCGAAGCGGCGAGCCGATGACTGCGGCGCTGGGGGCCTTGACGTGCTCGTCTTCACGGGCGGCGTGGGTGAGCACTCGAGCGAGGTGCGGTCGACGCCCGCCTGCGGCGATTGAATGCCCGGCTCTCAGCCCGCTGACCGCCGGGTAGCGGGCCGCCTGCCAGGCGGCTGGAGCGGGACGGCGCCCGCCTGGAGGCCGGGGATCGGCAGGCTTACGGGCTGCTCTGGGGTGATCAGGATCCTCTGGCCGTGGTGGGTGATCTCGAGCGGTTCTTCCCCTGCGAGCGAGTAGCCGGCCTGCTCGTGGGTGACCGTGACCCTCAGGCGTCGTTGGCGAAAGCAGATCCCGAAGGTCAGGCGGGCGAATCGCGGCGGCAGGCGGGGAGCGAAGCTCAGCGCGCCGTCGTGGTCGCGCATGCCGCCGAATCCGGCGACGGCGACGATCCAGGCACCGGCGAGCGAGGCGATGTGGAGCCCGTCACGAGTGTTGTGCTCGAGATTCTCGAGGTCCATGAGGCTGGCCTCGCCGAAGTAGTCGTAGGCCAGCTCGAGCTGGCCGACCTCGGCCGCGATGACTGCCTGCGTGCAGGCGGACAGCGAGGAGTCGCGCACCGTCAGCGCCTCGTAGTAGGCGAAGTCGCGGGCCTTCTCCTCGGCGCTGAAGGCGTCGCCGCGCAGGTGCAGGGCGAGCACGAGGTCGGCCTGCTTGACGACCTGCTTGCGATACAGGTCGAAGTATGGGAAGTGCAGCATCAGCGGGTATTGCTCGGGTGTGGTGCGCTCGAAGTCCCACGGCTCATGGTGGGTGAAGCCTTCGGCCTGGGGGTGCACGCCGAGTTGCTCGTCGAAGGGGACGAGGATCGCTCGCGCGGCGTCCCGCCATGCCGCCGTCTCCTCCGGGTCCACATGGAGCTCGATCGCCCGATCGGCGTGGCGCTCGACAGCGTCCGCCGCCAGGCGCAGGTTGCGCTGCGCCATCAGGTTGGTGTAGAGGTTGTTGTCCGCGACCGCGCTGTACTCGTCCGGGCCGGTCACCCCGTCGATGCGAAAGCTCCCGGCCGAATCGTGATGGCCGAGCGAGCGCCACAGCCGCGCTGTCTCGACGAGCAGCTCCAGGCCGATCTCGCGCTCGAACGCCTGGCGGCCTGGTAGCGCCCTACCGCGTCGGCGATGTCCGCGGCGATGTGAAAGGCGGCCGTCCCTGCGGGCCAGTACCCCGAGCACTCCTGTCCGTCGATCGTTCGCCATGGAAAGGCTGCGCCCTCGAGCCCCAGGAGCTTCGCGCGCTCGCGCGCCAAGCCGAGTGTCGCGTGACGCCAACGCAGGGCATCGCGGGCGGCGTCCGGAGCGGTATAGGTCAGGACCGGCAGGACGAAGGTCTCGGTGTCCCAGAACGTGTGCCCGTCATAGCCTGGGCCCGTCAGACCCTTGGCGGCGATCGCGCGCCGCTCGCCCCTGGCGCCCGCCTGCAGCGTGTGAAAGAGCGCGAAGCGAACGGCCTGCTGGAGCTCGGCGTCGCCCTCGAGTTCGACGTCGGCGCGCTCCCAGAAGTCCGCGAGGTAGTCGCGCTGGCCGGTCTGCAGCCCGTCCCAACCCGTGTGGTCGGCCTCGGCCAGTGCGGCCGCGACCTCGTCGCGCAGCGCCGCCGAGGAGCGTTGACTCGACCAGCCGTACGCCAGCAGCTTGAGCACTCTCAGCCGCTGGCCCGGCGCCACGTCGGCCGTGACCGTCACCCGCGCGAGATCCTCCTCGCTCTCGCCGACCGTCTTGGTCCCGGGAGGACCCTCGACCGTGTGGTCCATGCCGGCGGCGACCCGCAGCGCGCTGCGCTCGGTGGTGTGCACCAGAAAGGCGCGAGCGTCGCGGTCTGAGAACTGCTCGCTGCGCAGCGGCCTGCTCAGGTTCGCAGCCGCCCGGGGGTCGACGTCGTGCTCCGGCATCGGCTCGTTGGCCACGAGCTCTGACTGCACGACGAGCCGGACCGGATCATCGAGCGCCTGCACTTCGTAGAGGATCGCGGCGACGGCGCGTTGCACCAGCGACACCAGGCGCACCGAGGAGACGAGTACCCGCTTGCCGGCCGGTGAGCGCCATACGGCACGGCGGCGCAGCACGCCAGCCCTGAAGTCGAGAATCCGCTCGTGGCTTTCGAGCTCGCCGAAGCGCACGTCGAAGGGCTCGTCGTCGACCAGCAGGCGGATGATCTTGCCGTTGGTGACGTTGACGACCGTCTGGCCCGCCTCGGGGTAGCCGTAGCCGGCCTCGGCGTACGGCAGCGCTCGCCGCTCGTAGAAGCCCCCGAGATAGGTCCCCGGCAGGCCCGGAGGCTCGCCCTCGTCGAGGTTCCCGCGCAGCCCGATATGCCCGTTGGCCAGCGCGAACAGCGACCCAGACTGCGCCAGCACCTCCAGGTCGAGCTCGGTCTCGCGGAGCGCCCACGGCTCCACGGCAAAGGCCGGATGGGAGATCACGAGTCGAGCAGCTCCGCCAGGTCGCCGACGACGATGTCGGCGCCGTGCACGCGCAGCTCCCGCGCCTGGCCGACCCGGTCGACTCCCACCACACACCCGAAGCCGCCAGCTCGCCCCGCCTGCACGCCCGCCAGCGCGTCCTCGAACACCGCCGCCTGGCCCGGCTCGATGCCCAGCGCCAGCGCACCCGCCAGGAACGTGTCCGGTGCGGGCTTTCCCCGCAGCTGCTCGCGCTCGGCGACCACACCATCGACCCGCCGCTCGAACAGGTCCTCGATGCCCGCGGCGGCCAGCACCTCACGACAGTTGCTGCTCGATGAGACAACCGCCCGGCGCAAGCCAGCCTCCCGCGCCGCGCGAACGTAACGCACCGAGCCCTCATATGCCTCCACACCCTCACTGCGGATCATGCGTAGGACGATCGCGTTCTTGCGATTCCCGAGACCGTCGATCGTCTGTGCCTGCGCGGGGTCGCTCCGCTCACCCTGCGGCAGCTCGATGCCACGCGAATCCAAGAACGAGCGCACCCCCTCGTATCGGGGCCTACCGTCGACGTACTCGTCGTAGTCGCCGACCGGGTCAAACTCCACGAACTCCTCGCCGGTACGCGCCGCCCGTTCCCGCAGATAGCCGTCGAACGTCTCCTTCCAGGCTGCCGCATGCACCTTCGCGGTCCGGGTGAGCACCCCGTCGAGGTCAAACAGGCAAGCTCTCACATCGTCGGGCAAGCCCAGCATGACGAAGACTCTACGCGAGCGCCGAACACCCACTGGGCAGAGGCAGGAGCGCCCTGGCCGGAAACCCGACCGCAGGCGTCGGCCCGCTCCAGATGCCCTGGTAACGTTGCGCGCCGGAGGACATCACGCGAGGTCGACCCGCAACCGGCGGGCAATACGGTCTCCGAGGTGCCATCAACCCAGAGGTCGCCATGCCCCCCGCCTCAGCGCTCAAGCTTCGCGCGCGACTCGCCTCGTGATCGAGCGAGACGAGCCTCCGATGGCGACGCCGACCGTGCACCGTGGCCAGAGTGATGCCCGCACCGCGACCGAAGGCGGTCTCTCCTCGGAGATGCTCGCGAAGATGGACGCCTACTGGCGGGCCGCCAACTACCTGTCGGTGGGCCAGATCTATCTATATGACAACCCGCTGCTCAAGCGGCCACTCGAGCTGTCTGACGTAAAGCCGCTGGTCGTCGGCCACTGGGGCACAACCCCGGGCCAGAACTTCATCTATGTGCATCTGAACCGGGTGATCAAGAAGTACGACCTGGACATGTTCTATGTCGCCGGTCCCGGTCACGGCGGGCCGGCGCTCGTGGGCAACACCTACCTGGAGGGCAGCTACAGCGAGATCTATCCCGAGATCAGCCAGGACGAAGCCGGGATGAAGCGGCTGTTCACGCAGTTCTCCTTCCCCGGCGGGATTTCCAGCCACGTCGCGCCGAGCACGCCAGGCTCGATCCACGAGGGTGGCGAGCTGGGATATTCGCTCAGTCACGCCTTCGGGGCGGCCTTTGACAACCCCGATCTGATCGTGGCCTGCGTCGTCGGCGACGGCGAGGCCGAGACGGGCCCCTTGGCGACCGCGTGGCAGTCCAACAAGTTCCTGGATCCCGTAAGCGACGGCGCGGTGCTGCCGATCCTGCATCTCAACGGCTACAAGATCAGCAACCCGACCGTCCTTGACCGCATCGAGCACGAGGAGCTCGAGCAGTTCATCCGGGGCTGCGGATGGACACCCCACTTCGTGGAAGGAGACGATCCGGCGGCGATGCACCAGCTGATGGCCGCCACGCTGGACGAGGTCATCGAGGACATTCGCCGGATCCAGGCCGTCGCACGGGCCACGAGCGATGCCACGAGGCCGCGCTGGCCGATGATCGTGCTGCGTTCACCCAAGGGCTGGACGGGGCCGAAGGTCGTCGATGGGCTGAAGGTCGAAGGCACATTCCGGGCGCATCAGGTTCCGCTCCTGGTGGACCGCGAGCATCCAGAGCATCTCCAGCAGCTCGAAACCTGGATGAAGAGCTATCGGCCCGAGGAGCTGTTCGACGATGCCGGGCGGCTGATGGTGGAGCTGGCTGAGCTGGCGCCGCAGGGTTTCCGGCGGATGGGCGCCAATCCGCACACCAACGGCGGGGTACTGCTGCACGACCTTCGCATGCCGGACTTCCACGCTCACGCGTTGGACGTGCCCTCGCCTGGCGCGGTCGACGGGCAGGACACGCTGATCCTCGGTCCGTTCTTGCGTGATGTCCTCACGCTGAATGAAGCGGAGCGGAACTTCCGGATCTTCGGCCCGGATGAGACGCTCTCCAATCTGCTGGGCGCGGTCTTCGAGGTGACCGATCGGCAATGGGACGCGAGCATGACCGATCAGGACGAGTTTCTAGCGCCGGCAGGGCGGGTGTTGGACTCGATGCTCAGCGAGCACCAGTGCGAGGGCTGGCTCGAGGGCTACCTGCTGACGGGCCGCCACGGGCTGTTCAACTGCTACGAGGCGTTCATCCACATCATCGACTCGATGTTCAACCAGCACGCCAAGTGGTTGAAGGTCACCGCGCAGCTGCCGTGGCGAGCACCGATCGCCTCGCTGAACTACCTGCTCTCCTCCCACGTCTGGCAGCAGGATCACAACGGCTTCACCCACCAGGACCCAGGCTTCCTCGACCACGTCGTCAACAAGAAGGCCGACATCGTGCGGGTCTACCTGCCGCCGGACGCCAACTGCCTGCTGTCGGTCATCGACCACTGTCTGCGCAGCCGCCATTACGTCAACGTGGTCGTCGCGGGCAAGCACGCCCTGCCGCAGTGGCTGACGATCGATGAGGCGGTCGTGCACTGCACCGAGGGCATCGGCATTTGGGGGTGGGCCAGCAACGACCAGGGCTCAGAGCCCGACGTCGTAATGGCCTGCTGTGGAGACACGCCGACGCTCGAGATCCTGGCCGCAGTGTCGATCCTGCGCACCCATCTGCCCGAGCTGAAGATCAGGGTGGTCAACGTCGTCGATCTGATGCGCCTGCAGCCAAGCGCCGAGCACCCGCACGGGCTCAGCGACACAGACTACGACGCCCTGTTCACGACTGACAAGCCGATCGTCTTCGGATTTCACGGATACCCCTGGCTCGTGCACCGGCTGACCTACCGGCGGGCAAACCACAACCTGCACGTGCGCGGCTACAACGAGGAGGGCACCATCACGACGCCGTTTGACATGCGGGTGCAGAACGGCCTCGACCGCTTCCACCTCGTACAGGACGTAGTAGATCGGCTCCCGCACCTGGCCGCCAGGGGAAGCTACCTGAAGCAGATGGTCCAGGACAAGCTGATCGAGCACAACCAGTACATCGACAAGCACGGCGAGGACATGCCCGAGATCCAGGAGTGGAAGTGGGACGCCAGGCAATGACCACACCCTGGGCGCTACGGCCTCCGATAGGAGGAACGCCATGGCCGACGTAGCCAAGCAGGCCAAGCCCCCGCGAGCGCGTAAAGACAGCGGAGCGCCCGGTCCCGAGCACGCCGCCAAAACGCCCGACTCCGACCCGACGCCGAGCGCTGGCGATGAGCTCAAATCGCTTCCCCTGGCGGCCGTCGAAAAGCAACTGAAGTCCTCCCCGGACGGACTCAGTCAGGCAGAGGCACAGACACGCCTCACCCGATACGGACCCAACGAGCTGAAGGAAGAGACGACCAGCCCGCTGCGCGCGCTGCTCACCTACTTTTGGGGCCCGATCCCGTGGATGATCGAGACGGCGGTCATCCTCTCGGGTGTCCTTCGTCACTGGGCGGACTTCTTCATCATCCTGCTGCTGCTTCTCGCGAACGCCACGATCGGCTTCTGGGAGGAGCACCAGGCCGGGAAGGCGATCGCCGCGCTGAAGGCCCAGCTGGCGATCAAGGCGCGGGTCAAGCGCGACGGGAAGTGGAGCACCCCGCCGGCGCGTGAGCTTGTGCCGGGCGACGTGATCCGCATGCGCCTCGGCGACATCGTGCCAGCCGACGCGCGGCTGCTGGACGGCGACCCGGTCCAGGTCGATCAGTCCGCGCTGACCGGCGAGTCGCTGCCCGCCACCCGCAAATCCGGGGAGGCGGTGTTCTCCGGCTCAATCATCCGCCAAGGCGAGATCGGCGCGCTGGTCTACGCCACCGGCGCCGACACGTTCTTCGGCAAGACCGCACAACTGGTCCAGGAAGCGCACACCGTCAGCCATTTCCAGCGCGCCGTACTGAAGATCGGCACCTACCTGATCGTGCTGGCGATCTCTCTGGTGGCCGTGATCATCGCGGTCTCGCTCGTTCGCGGCGATGAACTCTTGACGACGGTGCAGTTCGCGCTCGTGCTGACAGTCGCCGCGATACCAGTCGCGATGCCGACGGTGCTCTCGGTCACGATGGCCGTCGGTGCGCGCCTGCTCGCCAAGAAGAAGGCGATCGTCAGCCGCCTGGTCGCGATCGAGGAACTGGCGGGCGTCGGCGTGCTGTGCACGGACAAGACCGGCACCCTGACCCAGAACAAGCTCACCCTCGGCGACCCGTTCAGCGTGAAGGACATCCCCGTCGAGGAGGTCATCCTCAACGCCGCGTTGGCATCACGCGCAGACGACGACGACACCATCGACCTGGCGATCCTCGCCGGCCTGAGCGACGAGCAGGCGCTGCAGGGCTATCAGGTGGTCCACTTCGAGCCGTTTGACCCGGTGCACAAGCGCACCGAGGCGACCGTCAAGGCAGCGGACGGAACCACGTTCAAGGTCACCAAGGGCGCACCACAGGTGATTCTGGACCTGGCTGGGAATGCCGGCCATGTGAAGGGTGAGGTCGATAAGGCGGTCGGCGAGTTCGCGGCGCGCGGCTTTCGCTCCCTGGGCGTCGCCCGCGCCGAGGGCGAGCACCCATGGCAGCTGCTCGGCGTCCTGCCGCTGTTTGACCCGCCACGAGAGGACGCAAAGGCAACCATCGCCACCGCACGAGCACTCGGCGTGAAGGTCAAGATGGTCACCGGCGATGCCCTGGCCATCGCCCAGGAGACCGCCACGAAGCTCGGGATGGGCACAGACATCCTCGACGCCGCCGCGCTCACAGACGCAAAGCACCTGGAGAGCAAGGCGGTGGCCGAGTCGATCGAGAACGCAGACGGCTTCGCCCAAGTCTTCCCCGAACACAAGTACCACATCGTCGACGTCCTGCAAAAACGCGGGCACCTCGTCGGCATGACCGGAGACGGAGTCAACGACGCGCCCGCGCTGAAGAAGGCCGACTGCGGCATCGCCGTCTCCGGCGCGACCGACGCGGCGCGCGCGGCCGCCTCGATCGTGCTGATGAGCCCCGGCCTGTCGGTGGTCATCGACGCGATCAAGGAGAGCCGCAGGATCGTCCAGCGCATGAACAGCTATGCGATCTACCGCATCTCCGAGACGCTGCGCGTGCTCGTGTTCATCACGCTCGTGATCCTGCTCTACAACTTCTTCCCGGTGACCGCGGTGATGATCGTGATCCTCGCGATCCTCAACGACGGCGCCATCCTCACGATCGCCTACGACAACGTGCACTACAAGCAGGAGCCCGAGGCATGGAACATGCGCCTCGTGCTCGGGATGGCAACCGTGCTCGGCGGCGTCGGCCCGATCGCCGCGTTTGGCCTGTTCTACCTCGGCGAGCACGTCTTCGGCTTCAATCACCCACACCTACAGACACTGATGTATCTCATGCTCTCCGTAGGGGGAAGCCTGACGATCTTCCTTACCCGCACACGTGGCCCGTTCTGGTCCATACCCCCCGCGCGCAGGCTCCTGCTGGCCGTCCTCACCGCCCAGGCGCTCGCGACGCTGATCGCGCTCCTCGGCCTCTTCGTCACACCCCTCAGCTGGTACTGGGTGCTGCTCGTATGGGGCTACGCGCTGGTGTGGTTCCTGGCAACCGACCGCATAAAGCTGCTCGCATACCGCCTTCTCGACCCAATCAAGGACGCTCCTGCGTCCGTCAAGCGGGTCACCGCACCCGACCACAGCGCCACTGCCGCCGATAAGAGCGGCGGTCCCCTGGATATCTCGAGTAATGACGCGACCACGATGCACGCCTACCACACGACCTCTCAGGAGTACCCGCCGAGCCATCGCAACGTCTACCACAACAACGACGCCTGCCCATACGGCAAGGAGATCAAGCCGGCCCACCGCGAGAACGGGACCGGCGGCCGGGAACTATGCGCGGAGTGCGCCAAGCATTAGCGTCGCCATGGCACCGCGCGTCCGGTGTTCGCGCTCAAGTCATGCTCGTCGTCAGCTTGGTCTGATCTCCACGGCAACCATCGAACTCGAGGAGTAAGAACTGGAGCCCCATCGCGTCCATACTGACTAGTGTCGTTCTTGCTGCCGCTCGGCCCCAGGGAGCACGCGTTTGGCGGCGCTCGGGAGGACGGCCCCACCAACAGTCTTGCTTGTCGGCCAACGCCCGCGACTTCGCCCCACTAGCCTCCAATGAAGAGCCGGGAGAGCCGCAAGCGGCATCGTTTGCCGGCGACCCCGACGACCATGGCTGTGCAGCAGCGCTCAATGCGAGAGGCGAGGTGGCATGCGGTGCCCGATCAAGGACACAAGCGGATCGCGACGTTTATCGAGCCCTTCCGGGTGGATCCCGGCTCGAAGGTGACGCTCGAGCGGGACTTCGACCCCGCCTTCAAGGCCGGGATCAAGAAGAAGAAGCACGGGGCCGAGCTGCTCCGCGAGGGCGTGGAGCTCCTCACGCACTACCAGGCGCGCCTGGTAGCCCAAGACACCCACGCTGTCCTCGTCGTGCTCCAAGCGCTGGATGCAGCCGGCAAGGACGGCACGATCCGTCACGTGATGAGCGGCGTCAACCCACAGGGCGTGGCTGTCCATAGCTTCAAGGTGCCCTCAGCGGAGGAGCTGGCCCACGACTTCCTGTGGCGCTACCAGCAGCGTCTGCCCGCGCGCGGGGAGATCGGGATCTTCAACCGATCGCACTATGAGGAGGTGCTCGTCGTCCGCGTTCACCCGGAAAACCTCGACCGCCAGAGGATGCCCGCGGAGGCCAAGCGCGGAGGCGTGTGGGAGCGTCGCTATCGCGAGATCAACGACTGGGAGCACTACCTCGTCGACAATGGCGTGCGCATCGTCAAGCTGTTCCTCAACATCTCCAAGGAGGAGCAGCGCGTCCGGTTCCTGAGGCGCTGCGATCTACCCAAGCACAACTGGAAGTTCTCGGCGGCAGACATACGTGAGCGTGCCTACTGGGATAACTACCAGCAGGCATTCTCCGACATGCTCTCCCACACCAGCACCCCTTGGGCGCCGTGGCACGTGATCCCGGCCGATCGCAAGTGGTTCGCGCGGGTCGCCGCCGCCAGGGTGATCGTGAACGCGCTGATGGAGATAGACCCGCAGTTCCCGACCGTGGACGAGGAGGCACGCAGTGAGCTGGCTGAAGCCAAGGCGGAACTCGAAGCGGAGGCCCCCGACGGAGCGGCCCCCGACCCGATCGCCGATCGGCTCGCCCAATCCTCCGATGGCGCTCAGGAGCAGCCCTGACGGCGCCCCGATGGACACGTACTGGACCGCGCTCCATCCGAGCCTTCACGCTCGCAGTCGCCTGAGCCGTCCTGGGTTCCACGGAGACTGTCCGCGAAACGGTATCCACTCCAACCTCCGGTGCCGTCATGACCGTCGCAGCCTGCCGAACCAGTACGACAGCAGTCCTATGCCGATGAACACCGTCACAAAGATGAAAACGTCGGCGGTTTTACCGGTAAAGCGCCAATGGTGGATGACCCAGTGGTCGAGGAGCGCGGCGACGATGCCGACAACCACAACCGGAAGCACAACCCGCAGAGCATCTCTCATCGAGGAAGAAACTACACCAACACCACAGTCGTCTGGGGCCGCAGAGAGCGGAACATGCTGAGCTTCACGGCGAGGGCGGTCTGGGAGCGGCTTGAGGCTCGTCTCGGCAACGCTCGGCGATCCACCTGATGCCGGGCGTCTCGGTCAACCCATCAAGGACCACTGACATGACGACCGCCAGCGCCGCGATGTTGAAAGATCCTTTTTCCCGCGGGCAGCTGGCGTTCGAGGATCAGCAGTGAGAAATTTATCGTCGCCACGCCCTCGGGTCCAAAGCACGCCATGAACGCCTTGGCCTCCGTGTGGAGTCGCGTGCCAGCCAGTGCCAGCCGATCGCCAGCGGACGAGCGAGCAGGAGAGTGGCGAGTGATGCACCCGCTCCCTTGGCGCTGCGTCGCGTTCGCCTGGGGCTGGGCGTTCGTCTGGTTGTTTGCCCTCGACGCTGCCAAGCTCCTCGCCTAGCGCACGCTTGACCGGCGGCGGTCGAGGGCGCGCTCGACGTCGATCTATGCGCTCGGCTGGCGCGCGCGAAGACCTGCCCGGTGCCACCGACGAGGAGGGTCTGCCGGTCCTGGACAGCGACGGCGAGGTCCTCGTCGGATGGCTCACGCATAGGCTCCTGCTTCGCGCCTATCACGCGCACCTCGACCAACGATGAGGGCGGAGCTCGGCACAGCCACTCAGCGGATTCACCATCAATCCGCGTGTGGCCAGCGCGCTCACTCACCGGTTGTCCCGATCGCGATTGCGAGTAGTGAGTCGCCCGATGAAGGCGCTGGTTGCGGCGAGGATCAAAACCATCGCCGCAAGCGCAAGCGCTTATGGTGCCGGCTGCTTCGACGCCGTGGTCGCCGGGAGGGGGTTGTGCCAGCGACCGTCGGGGGCGATGAGCTCGTCAGCCTGCGTAGGTCCCCACGTGCCGTGCTGGTAGGGGTGCGCTCGGGGTGGGTCGCGAGGATGGGATCCACGACCTCCCAGGCAGCCTCGACCGCGTCCTCCCGGGTGAGGAGCGCGCCGTCACCGGCCATGGCATCGCCGAGCAGCCGCTCGTAGGGCGTCTCCTCGTGTGGCTGGGTGTCGAGCAGCAACAGCTCGCGCTGTTCCCCGACGAACTCCTCGCTCGGGCGCTTGACGCGAGGGCGAGGGCGGTGGCGGCGTCGGGGTAGAGCCTGAAGCGCAGATAGTTCGCCGCGCCGCGTGGCTGCTCGTGCTCGACGAGCCGACCTCAGGGCTTGATCCGCTGATGCAGGACGAGTTCCATCGCCTGCTGCGCGAGACGACCGCGGAGGGTCGCACGGTGTTCCTCTCCTCCCACGAGCTCGACGAGGTCCAGCGCGTCGCCGACCGCGTCGCGATCATCAGGCATGGACGTCTCGTCGTCACCGACTCGGTCCAGGGGCTGCGCCGGCAGGCCCCGCACACGGTCGAGCTGCGCTTCAAGGCGCCCGTCGCGGCCGCAGTGTTCGAGCGCCTCGACGGGGTATACCGCGTCGCGGTCGACGGTGATCGTGTCTCGCTACAGGCAACCGGGGAGCTTGCGCCGCTTCTGCGTGTGATCGCGGACCATGACCCCGTCGACCTCATCACCCGCCACGCCGACCTCGATGAACTGTTCCTGACCTACTACCGCGATGCGCCGAGCACCGATGCGGACTGACGTAGCGCGGCTGGACCTCCACAACCGCTGGCGCCTGACGTTGGCGTACGCGACCAGCATGGCACTCTACACGCTCGTGATCGTCGTGCTCTACCCGGCCTTCAGGTACTCCAGCGAGCTCAACAAGCTCGCCTCGGGCAACTCCGGTGTGGCGGCGCTGTTCGGCGTGAGTGGTTCGCTCACATCGCCGGCCGGATGGGTCGAAGCGAACGCTTACACGAATTTCCTGCCTCTGATAATGCTGCTGCTGACGATCGGCTACGGCGCCGCGGCGATCGCCGGGCAGGACGACGAGAACACGCTCGGCCTGCTCGTGGTGCTGCCGCTCGCGCGGCGGCGGATCCTGACGCAGAAGATCGCCGCGATGGTCGCGCAGGCGCTGATCCTGACGGTCACGGTCGCCGCTTGCGTAGATGTCGGCCGCGGCTTTAAGCTCGCGCTCGACCCTTGGAACGTCGCGACCGCCGTCGCTCGCGGTGCTCGCGCTCGGCATCGACCTCGGGCTCATCGCACTGGCCGTCGGTGCCGCGACCAGGAGCCGCGGCAGCGCGATCGGGGTCGCGACTGCGTTCGCCAGCGTCTCATACCTCATCAGCTCGCTCGCACCGATCGTGCACTGGGTCCGGCCGCTGCGGTTCGCCTCGCTGTTCTACTGGGCCGTCGGCGACAACCAGCTCGCCAACGGAGCCGGCCTGGCGTCATTCGCGGTGCTCGTCGGCGCGGCGATCGTCGCAGCACTCGCGGCAAACGTCGCGTTCGGACGCCTGGACGTGCGGTAGGGTATATCGGTGCGGTAGCTTCCGCGGTGCGCTCGGCTGAAGACCCTCCAGCGAAGCGGCGAGTCGATGGCAGAGTCTTCCAACAAGCCGAGCATCGGACTGCTCGCCGCCCTGAGCATTGGGGTGGGCGGCATGATCGGCGCGGGGATCTTCTCGATCCTGGGGGTCGTGGCAAGCATCGCTGGTTCCGCCATGCCCCTTTCCTTCGCGATCGGCGGGGTCGTCGCCAGCCTTGCCGCCTATAGCTACGTCGCGCTCGGCCGGACGTTCCCGAGTGTCGGGGGCGCCGTCACCTTCATGGTTCGCGGCTACGGCGAAGGCGTGACCTCGGGCTCACTGAACCTCTTCCAATACTTCAGCTACATAATCACGATCGCCCTGTATGCCACGGGGTTTGCGGTCTACGCGGCCACCTTTGTCAACCTTCCGTCGAAGGTGTGGGCGGTCGGCGTCGTGCTCGCGTTCACGGCGATCAACTTTCTCGGCAGCCGGATCATGGGTCGGGCGGAGTCCGTGATCGTGATCGTCAAGGTGGCGATCCTGATCGTGTTCATCGCGGCAGCGTTCATCGCGCTGCCCGGAGGTGGGGCTTCTCGCATCTCGCCGGCCGCCTGGCCGGGGCCTCTGGCGATCTTCACCGGTGCCGGGGTGTTGTTCGTCGGCTATGAGGGCTTCGGCCTGATCACGAACGCGGCAGCGAACATGGCGAACCCGAGGCGCGAGCTTCCGCTTGCGATCTACGGCAGCGTGGCGGTTGCGATCGCGATCTACGTGCTCGTCGCCACGGGCGTGGTGACCAACGTGCCGCTCAACGTCCTCAAAGGACTCGGAGACTCCGCCCTGGCGGTCGCGGCCAAGCCGTCCCTGGGCCAGGCGGGCTTCAGATTGATCGCTGTCGCGGCGTTGCTCTCGACCGCATCGGCGGTGAACGCGACGCTGTTCGGGTCCACGAACGTCGCCTATCAGATAGCCAAGAACGGTGGTCTGCCGCCGGCGTTTGACCGCAAGCTCTGGGGTCGCGATGTCGAGGGGCTGTTCATCACGTCCGGTTTTGTCCTCGTATTCATCCTGATCTTTCCCCTGAGCTCCGTCGCCTCGATGGGAAGCGCAGCGTTCCTGCTGGTGTACTCGGCCGTCAATATCGGCCACATACGGATACGAGCGCAGACGGGGGCCAAGGCGTGGCCGGTGATCGCCTCGGCAGTCACATGCCTCTCCCTGTTCGGCGCCGTCCTCTACCACATGATCGCCACCGCGCCGACATCAGCGATCGCGCTCGGCGTCACGCTGGCGGGGAGCTTCTGCTTCGAGATTGCGTATCGTCGCAGAACCGGGCGAACCTTCGGCGAGATCCTGACCCAGACCAGTCCCGCGCCCGCTGCCAGCGCGCGGTGATCGCGCTTCAGTGCACATCGAGGTGCGCGTTGAGGGCGCGGAGCTGACGCCGATGCGTGAGCCAGCCAACGACGCAGTCGCCGTTCGTGTCCAAGACGGGCAGCGCGTCGTCGTCGCCGGGGCCAGCGCTCGCACGCCGTCCTCGAGGGACTGGTCGGCGAGCGAGGAGACGTTGCCGTTGCCCGCCGAGTAGAAGGCGGACTGAAGCGGCAAACGCGCTACGCTGGCGCTGGATGTCAGACGATCCAGAGAGTCTCCGAGCTGACAGTTCGCAGTCGACGGGGCCCGGTGCTCGAGAGCAGGCAGAGGTCAAGGAGATCGTCGCTGCGCTGCGTGAGCGGGGTGTGCTCACGCTCACCGAGCTCAGAGAGCTCTGCTGGGCTGGTCGCTGGCCCGAGCGTGATTTCACGGCGGCGCTCCGGCAAGCCGTCGCGAGCGGCGAGATCCGACATCTGGGCGATGAGCGCTACACGATCGCCAAGCCACAGTCACCGTCAAAGAACTCCTGAGAGCCCGACGGACTTGGCCTGAGCCCCTGTCAGGCTGCCACCCTGGCCGTGGCCTTGCCGTGGCGCCGGTCGATTGTGCGATAGGTGGCGAGCTTGGCGGCGTCGAGGGCGAGGAACCAGACGAGTGCCCAGCCCCAGGCGAGCGCCGCGTAGCGCCAGGGGAGCGGGGACATGAGGATGCCGCCGACGGCGATCGCGGTGGCGAGCGCCTGGGTCCCGAGAACAGCTGCGAGCAGGATGTTCGCCGGTCTGACCGACCAGAACGGGCCGCGGGTGCGCGCGACGAAGACGGTCAGGTGCCCGGCGACCGAGAGCTTGAGGTACATGAGCGTTCGCAGAGTGTCGTGCCCCAGTCCGAACACGTGCTGGCCCACGAGGAGCAGCGAGAAGCTCTCGAGGACGCCGACGAGTCCGAGCACGCTCGCGATCGTCAGCACTTCGCGCATCTCCCAGCGCTCGGGCAGCGCGGACACTTCAACCCGGTCGAAGGCAATCGTGAGGATGGCCGCGTCGTTCAGGAGCGCGAGCAGGACGATCATCGCTGCGGTGACGGGGAATAAGCCGAGCGCGACGATCGCAAGGGTGACGAACACGACGACCCGGATCGTCTCGGTGATGCGGTAGATCGCGTAGTTGTTCATGCGCCGGAAGATCTGTCGGCTCACCCGAAGCGCCTCGACGATCACTGAGACGCCCGGGGCGAGCAGGACGACGTCGGCGGCGGCGCGGGCGGCGTCGGTCGCGCCGGCGACGGCGACGCCGGCGTCGGCTCGCCGCAGCGCGGGCGCGTCGTTGACGCCGTCGCCGGTCATCGCGACGATGTGCCCGGCGTTCTGGAGCGCCTCCACGATCCGGTACTTCTGCTCGGGCACGACCTGCGCGTAGCCGTCCGCCGCCTCGATGCGTCCCGCTAGGCCGGGGCTGCTCTCATCGAGCGCGCTGGCCTCGAGGATCTCGTCGCCGAGCCCGACCTCGCGCGCGACCTCCTGGGCGATCTCCACCCGGTCTCCGGTGATCATCTTCACCGCCAGGCCGAGCGCGCCCGCTTCGGCGATCGTCGCGCGGGAGTCCTCGCGCGGCGGGTCGTGCAGCGGCAGTACCCCCAGCAGGCGCCATTCCTTGCTCTCGCCGTCGCGACGGGCGACTGCGAGCGAGCGAAAGCCACGTGCCGCGAACCCCACGATGGCCGCGTCCATCGCGCTGGCGTCGGTCCCGTCCGCGGCGAGCTCGGTGATCGCCTGCGGCGCGCCCTTGGCAACCTCGAAAACTGTCCCGTCGCGGCCGCGGACGCGCGCTTCGGCACGCTTTCTCTCGGGATCGAACGGCTGGAACTCGACAGTCTCATAGCCGCCCAGCTCCTGCTCAGGGACGGCGGCGAGGATCGCCAGGTCGATCGGGTCATGCCCCTCTCCGCGCGAGGCAAGCGCCGCGGCGAGCCTCACCGCCTGCGCGTCCGCGTCGACGTCGATCACGGCTGGCTCGGCGAGCGTGAGCGCGTTCTGGGTGATCGTGCCGGTCTTATCCGCACAGAGCACATCCACGCCCGCGAGCTCCTCGACCGCGGGGAGATGGCTGACTACGGCCTGGCTGCGGGCGAGCGTGCGCGCGCCGATCGCCATCGTCACCGACAGCACCGCCGGCAGCGCCACCGGCACCGACGCGATCGTTACCACAAGCGCGAACTCAAGCGTTGTCGAGACCGCATTGCCGCGCAGGAGCGAGACGGCGATGATCACCGACACGAGCGCGAGCGCGAGCACGATCAGGTAGCGGCCGATCGCGAGCACCGCCCGCTGGAAGTGACTCGGCGGTGGCTCAGCCCCAGCGAGCTGCGCGGTCTGACCGAACAGCGTCCGCGGCCCCGTCTGCGTGACCAGCGCGCTCGCCTCCCCGCGCGCGAGCACCGACCCGGAGTGCAGCTCATCACCAGGCTGCTTGTCAGCCGGCAGCGACTCGCCCGTCAGCGCCGACTCATCGACCTCGCACGCACCCGAGACGACGCGACCGTCGGCTGGGACGATCTGACCCAGCTCGACATGAACGAGATCGCCGGGCACCAGCACACGCGCCTCCAACGTCTGCCAACTCCCATCACGACGCACCCGCGCTCTGACAGCGAGCTGCTCTCTCAACGCGTCGATGGCGTTGCCCGCCTGGTGCTCCTCCCAGAAGCCGACCACCCCGTTCACCAGCAACAGCACGCTGATGACCGCGAAGTCCGCCCACCGCCCCATCACCACGGTCAGCACCATCGCCGCCTCGATCATCCACGGAATCGGCCCCCAAAAACGCAAGCCGATCTCCAACAACAGGCTCCGCCGCTCCTCCGGAATCTCATTCGGGCCGAACCGCTCGAGCAGCCCCGTTGCATCAGCGGAGCTCAGGCCCCCCGCACCATCGACTGGCACCTCGGAATCTGGCCCGGGTGCGATCGCATCTCGTGGCTCGGTCTGACTCACCGCAAACAGAGCCTCCCAGATCGACACCGCCACCGAATCGGCCAATCCCGGCAAACCGCAATCGGAAAACTACTGGCGCGATCTGAGGCGATCAACAGCACACCACCGGCCGGGAGGAGCAGACGCGCAAGTCCTTCGGCGTGCAATCCGCTCACACAGACCACCCGCCCAGCCAGCACGATCATTCCAGGCCGCGACCGCTAGCCGCGCGCTCCATCCGAGCCCCCACGCCCGCGATCTCGGCCAAGCAGGAGTGCAATGAACCCTGCGCCAGACACCTGGTACGGTCGAGAGCCGTTTTGGGCGCGGGTGCCCTGAACTCCGGGCCCGGGCGGCTGCACCGGTAGGTCGGCTACTACGCCTCGAGCTGCTCGGCGTAGCCGCGAGTCGCTACCGCGACCGTGCAGGGAGCACCGTTCAGGGCGGCGCGTGTGTCATCGCCGAGCACCGCGCGCCCGAGAACGCCATGGCTGCAGGAGCCGACAACGAGCAGATCTGCGCCCTGCTCCTTCGCCTGCTCGTGAAGACCGTCGCCCGGCGCCTTCGAGGCGACGCTGACGAGCTCCGCCTCCACGGCGGCTGCACCGCGCTCCTCTTCGAGCAGCTTGTGGGACGCTTCGCGCTCCGCCATTTCGTCGCGGTGCACATGGACAAGCGTCAGCTTCCCCTCGGGATCCACCAGCTGAGAGGCCAGCGCAATCGCATCGCGGCCGGTGGGCCTCCCATCCACTCCCACCAGTACGTTCTTGAACGTCATGATGGTGCAACCTAATGTGTGTGCAAATCTGACCCATCCGGAGTTTCCCGTCGTGCGGACAGGGAAGTGCCGCACGTGGTGAAGCCCGGTCCCATTTCTGCGGCCGTCGATGAGTTTCGCCGCGCTCGGCGGTCCTAGCTCGAGAACCCACGAGACAGGAGGACCTCATGACTGAGACCACGACCGAGACGCGGATCTCCCAGATCGGGACCGTGATCGTTCCCGTGAGCGACCAGGACCGCGCGCTCGAGTTCTACCTGGGAACGCTCGGATTCGAGCAGCGCGCCGACATCCCCTTCGGGCGGGGGGACCGCTGGGTCGAAGTGGCGCCTCCGGGGGCTGCCAGCACCATTGCCCTCGTGCCACCACAGCAGGGCGAACCGATCGGGATCGACACCCACGTGGCCTTCACCTCCGAGGACATCGACGCCGACCACGCGCACCTGCGGGCCCGCGGCGTGGACGCAGATGAGGCCGTCATGCGCATGGGCGGGCCGGTACCGCCGATGTTCTTCTTTCGCGACGCCGACGGCAACCGGTTCCTGATCGTCCAACGGGGGTGAGCGGGATCAGGACCTAGCAGGGTCGGCGGGCTGGGCGGGGTCGATGGGCTGAGGGGGGTTGGCAGGCTGGGCAGGACCGGACTGAATCGCCGCGGCAGATGCCGCGGCGATTCAGGTTGCGACCTGCGCTCGGAGCCCTTCCCAAGGGACGCCGCATCTGCTAATCTGCATAAAACAGATCAACAATGTTATGAAGATCGACGTTCACCAACATCTCTGGACCGAGCCGCTAGTCGAGGCGCTGGCCGTGCGCCGCGAGCTCCCATTCGTTCGCCATGAGAGCGGGCTCGTCGTTCTGTATCTAGCTGGGGAGCGTCCATATGTGATCGATCTCGAGAGCGAGATGCCGTCGCTGCGCTCGGCCCTGGTGGAGCTCGACGGCCTCGACCGCGCGCTCGTGTGCCTCTCCAGCCCGCTCGGCATCGAGGCGCTTCCCCGGGCGCACGCGCTCTCGCTGATCGACGCATATCACGAGGGTGCCCTGTCGCTCGAGGATCCGTTCGGCGTGTGGGGCGCGATTGCGCTCGACCGCGTGGATCCCGACGACGTCGACCGAGCGCTCGAGCGCGGCTGCATCGGCTTGGCGCTGCCCGCCGGCGCCATCGCCGGCGTCGATGCCCTCGCTGGGCTGCGCGCCGTGCTCGCGCGCCTCGAGCTACTCCAGGCGCCGCTGCTGGTGCACCCGGGACCCGGACTGCGCGAGGACGCCGTCCGGCTGGCTCGCGACGTGTCCCTCGGCGAGCCCCTGTGGTGGCCCGCGCTAACGAGCTACGTCGCCGGCATGCACGCCGCATGGATGGCCTTCCACGTGGCCGGACGCGCCAACCATCCTCAGCTGCGCGCGATATTCACGATGCTCGCCGGCCTTGCTCCTCTGCACGCCGAGCGTCTCAGCGCACGCGGCGGGCCGCCCCTGGAGGTCCCCGACCCGCTGGTCTTCTACGACACCTCCTCCTACGGGCCCGAGGCCGTGCGCGCGATGGCGGATCTCGTCGGCCCTGAGCAGTTGCTCTACGGATCCGATCGTCCCGTCGTCGAGCCGGGAGAGCTCGGCATGCCGCAGCTACTGGACTGGGACTTCATCGTCGAGGGCACGCGGCGCGCCCTCGGTTCGACGCGAGCGGCAGGTGTGCGGTGAGCACCGCCGCCTCTCTGTATGTCCCCTCCGCCGCCTCGGCTCCCACGCCCACCGATGGGAGACCGTCGCTGGCCGGCGTTCCGCGCCCGCGTGGACGTGATCTCTCGGGCCCCGAGCTCGAGCGGTTCGTCACCGAGCTCGCCGAGCGGCCCGAGCTGTGGATCCACCTCGTCAAGCACGACGCCACCCAGCGGGTCTACGAGGAGCTGCTCAGCGACGAGCACGTCACCGCCTGGCTGATCTGCTGGATGGAGGACCATGACACCGGATTTCACGATCACGACGTCTCTGCCGGCGGGGTGGCCGTCGTCAGCGGAGCCGTGCGCGAGGAGCGCCTGACGATCGAGGGGCCGCCGGCCAAGCGCGTCTTCAAGGCCGGCTCGAGCTTTCACTTCTCCCCGGTCGACATCCATCGCGTCCGCCACGAGGGCTCCGACCCGGCGGTCACCATCCACGTCTACTCTCCGCCCCTGTTGCAGATGGGGGCCTACGTGATCGGAGCGGACGGCGTCCTCGCCCGTCACGCTCAGTCCTATCGCGAGGAGCTGCGACCGCTCCAGGCCAGCGCTTAGCTCGGCTTGGCGCCCTCGCGCAGCTCGACCCCGCTGTCCCGGGCGATCAGGATCGTGCTCACCATCTCTGGCGCGAACAGCCCGTGCTCGACCACGCCGGGCGTGGCGCTGAGCCTGCGGGCAAGCTCGCGCGGATCTCCCACCGGGCCGAAGTAGTCGGCGATCAGGCCCCCGTCCGGACTGTCATCAACTCCGCGCAGGCGCGCCGGGGTCAAGGAGAGCAGCGTGCGGCCCACGCCGAAGCGGAGCAGCTCCAGGGGAATGGGCGGCTCGATCGAGGCCACCGCCTTGTCGGCCGAGGCGATCACCACGAAGCGCCTGGCGGACGCGGCCACGATCTTCTCGCGCGTGTGTGCGCCGCCGCCGCCCTTGACGAGCCACCCCTGCTCATCGATCTGATCCGCGCCGTCGATCGCCATGTCCAGCTCGCCCACTTCGTCGAGAGACTGCACCACGAGGCCGAGGGCGCCCGCAGCCGCAGCGGTGGCCGGAGAGGTTGCGACGCAGCGCAAGCCGGCGTAGCCGCGCTCGGCGATTGCGGGAAGCAGGTGCGCGAAGGTCGAGCCGCTGCCCAGGCCCAGTCGCATCCCGTCCTCGACCAGCGCTGCCGCAGCCCTGGCCGCGGCAGCCTTCTGGTGCTCGCGGATCGGGTCATCGATCAGCGGCGGTTGCTGCTGCCCAGTCGCACGAGGGGACGCCATGGCGCGGACGTTACCGACCCGACGGTGTCCCTGAGACGCACCTCCTCCGGCGAGGCCGGCATCTGCAGCAGAAATCCCTGCCCGACCGCGCACTCGAGCTCGCGTGCCAGCGCCAGCTGGCGGTTCGTCTCGATCCCCACCGCCACCGCCGTCAGCCCTGCCTCCTTGGCGAGCGCGATCGTGGCCGCGAACATCGCGCGACGCTCCTTGTCGCGGTCGAAGTTGGCGGTCAGCGAGCGATCGAGCTTGACCACGTCCAGCGGGAGGTTGCTCGGCAGGCTCAGCGAGAACTCTCCCGAGCCGAATTTGTCCAGAGCCACCGAGACACCCAGGCGCTTCACATCCCTCAGGGCCGTCCGTGCGCGCTCGGGGTCTCGGTGAATCGCGTCCTCGCTGACCTCGAGACAGAGCGCTCGCCCGGGCAGGCGACAGTAGGCGAGCTCCTCACGGACCCGCTCGGCCAGATCCATCTCGGTCAGCTCGCGCGCCGAGATGTTCACCGAGATCGGGATCGCGATGCCACTGCACCTCCAGATCTCAGCCTGGGCGCACGCCGAGTGCAGCACCCAGTTGCCGATCTGGACGATCAGGTCGCTTTCCTCGGCCGGCGCCAGAAATGCCGCTGGGAGCATGTCCGCGCTGTCGGCGCCGTCCCCGCCCTGTGGACGCCAGCGCACGAGCGCCTCGCAGCCGACCGCCTGTCCGCCCGCGAGCGGCAAGATCGGCTGATAGGCGAGCAGCAGCTCGTGTCGGGGGAGGGCCTGGCGCAGGCGCCCCTGGATCTGCAGGTTCGCGCTGACCTCGCGCCTCAGGCTGTCGTCGAACAGATCCAGCCCACGTCCGCCCGCGGCCTTGGCGCGGTACATGGCCAGATCGGCCTCGCGAAGCATCGCCTCGGGGTCGGTGTCCGGGCTGCGGGCGACCGACACCCCCACGCTCGCCAGCATCGCCACTTCGCTCTTGCCCACGGGAAATGGCTGTTGCAGCGCCTCCAACACTCGCCCGGCGAGAGCCATCGCCTCGCCCTCGCTCTCGATGTCCTCGGCCAGGATCACGAACTCATCCCCGCCGAGACGCGCCACGGTGTCGCTGTCGCGCATCAGCTCGGCCAGGCGCTCGGAGATGCCCACGAGCAGGCGGTCGCCCACGCCGTGGCCGAGGTTGTCGTTGACCGCCTTGAACTTGTCCAGGTCGACGAACAGCATTGCCACGACGCCGCTGCTGCGATGCAGGCGCGCCAGCGCCTGGCAGGCCCGGTCCATCAACAGCAACCGGTTGGGAAGCTTCGTGAGGGGGTCGTGCAGCGCCTGGCGCTCGAGCCACAGCCGGTCGGTCACGTCCTTGACCGCCGCATACCAGGTGTCCCCGTCACAGCGCGCGCTCCACAGCAGCCAGCGCCAGGAGCCGTCGCGGTGGCGAAAGCGATTGGTGAAGTTCTCGAGCTGGGCGCGCTGCTCGCCCGCCGCCTGCATGACAGCGAGCGTCGGCTCGACGTCGTCCGGGTGCATGAACTCCTGCATCGGCCTCGACTGCAGCTCCTCGAGGCTCCAGCCGAGCAGCTGCTCCCAGGCTGGATTGAGCAGCGTGAAGCGGCCGTCCAGGGCGATCGTGGCCAGCAGGTCGCTGGTCATCTCGAACAGGCGGGCTATGCGCGCCTCGCCACCGAGCGCGGTATCGATGCTCTCACGGGGGGGAGCAGTGCTCGTTGCCTGGAAGCCCATTCCTGGGAGACACTTCGGTCCGTCGCAGCGCTTGCTCGGGCTGGTCCGCCGCGGTTGGACGGATTTACTAGTTGTCCAGCCTCAGGAGGCGCTGGGGAGCGTGGCGCTCGACTCATGGCCGGCGTTCTGCCCCAAGTGTGCCGGCCCGGTTCCCAGCGAGGGGTCATCGCCGCGCAGGAAGCGCCAAACGGACAGGCACATCAGAATCGTCATGATCCCCGCGCTCGACGCGCACCACTCGCAGACCGCGTGAATCGAGAAGAGCTCGCGGTAGGTGAGATAGGCGCTGAACCCGAATCCGACCACCGTGAAGGACATCGTCGCCAGCCGGGTCGTCTCGCCCTGGGGAACCAGCAGCGAGCCTACGATGCCGATGTAGCCGAGCAGTCCGATCAGGGCCACCGGCACGCCTGCGAGCTTGGAGTAGATCGACGTCTGCACCTTCGTGCAGCTTTCGCCGGCCGTGCACGCGGGCTTGATGCCGGCGTAGTGCACGTAGGTGAGATAGCTGGCGATGCCCAGCCCGATCACCGCGAGCACGAGCAGCGTGATCCTCAGGGCGCGGGCGCTCATCGGACCACCTAGCCGAGCAGCTTTTCCATCGCTGCGTTGAACGACGAGGCGTCGGTCAACGAGCTGAATTCGAACTTGGACGGGGTGCTGCCGGTCTTCCCGAGCAGGAACGAGGGCGTGCCCGTGAAGCCGGCGTTGTTGGCTGCCTGGGCGTCGCTTGCCACCTGATTCGCGAACGTGGCGCTGTTGCGGTCCGTGGTCCACGTCGCCAGGCTCAGGCCAGGCACCTGCTGGGCTAGCCCCTGGAGGTATTTTTCGGTGACATAGCCGCTGCTCTCTTCCCCTTGCTCGTGGTAGAAGAGCTCGATGAAGTTCCACATCTTGCTCTGATTGCCAGCTGCCAGGGCCGCGATCTGCTGGAGCTTGAATGTTTCTGGTTCGCGCGTCGCCGTCTCCAGGGAGCGGTATTCGATCTTCAGCTTGCCCGAGCGCACCCACTTCTGGATCACGGTGGGCAGCGCCCCCAGCGTGAAGTCCTTGCAGATCGGGCACTCGAGATCCCCGAAGTACTGGAGGGTCACAGGTGCCGTGGGGGAGCCCAGGACGTTGCCTTTCTGGGGGATGCCGGCCACGAGCGCGTTGACTGTCTGGGCTGCCTTGTTCGCCGTTGTGCTTCCCACCTTGGGCGCCGCCGATTTGCTGCCGCCGCCGGTCGCGACGAGGATCACCACCACCACGACCACCACGACCGCCGCGACCACGCCGAGCTGGGTGAGCCGCGTACGCCGGGCTGCGCCAGCCGCCTCGGCCTCCTCCATCGCCTTGCGCTCGGCTCGCGCCTGCTCGCGGCGCTGCTTGCGGGTCAGGTCCTCTTCGTCGCTCTCCACTGGGCTCATAGGCGCAACTTTTACAGGTTTCTGTTCAACCGTGCCTAAGGATCGCGTCTACGTTCAACGGATCGCGTCTACGTTCAACGCTCCGCTGCCGGCGGGGAGTGGTGTCAGTCCTGGGAACGTGCCACGATGGAAACAACCGGACAAAGCTCGCTCGCTCAGAGCAGACTGTCTCGGCGGCGTCCGTGCGCCCCCGTAGCTCAGCTGGATAGAGCATCGGACTTCTAATCCGAGGGTCGCTGGTTCGAATCCAGCCGGGGGCATCACGATCACGGCAAAACCGTGGTGGCAGTGTGGCTTGCGCTACCTGTGCGGTTCAGGTGCCCGACGCGGGATGGCTCTTGGCCCACGCGACGATCTCGCCGCTCCCGTTGATCGTCGAGCCGTCGTCCAGGACCAGCACCGGAACGTCCTCCTGGCCGGTCAGCTCGCGGATCTCCTCGCGCTTGCCGCGACGGCTGAAGGGGATGTTCTTGAATCCGCCCACGACCTTCACCTCGTAGGTGTGGCCCGATGTGTCCAAGGCCTGGGCGGCCACTCCGCACGGATGCTTGACCAGCGGGGCGTTGGCCCCGTGGGTGCGCGCCGGACAGGTGTACAGGACCATCTCGCGATTGTATGCCCGCTGGGCAGCCCGCGTGGTCCGGGGCGCCTCGTGCCTGCTCATGTGCGCGTGGCCGGCGCAGGCGCCGGGAGGTGCCCGCGCAGCGCTGCGGTGTCCACGAAGAAGGCACGCGCCAGGTTGACGATCAGGCGGGCGAGCTCCGGGTTCTGCTCCGGCTGCCAGCCCTCGAGCAGATCGGCCAGGCGCTGCTCGCCGGTCTGCGTCAGGCGCTCGAGGATCTCGTGGCCGCCATCTGTGAGCTGATAGGCGCGCCCGTCCCCGGGGCACGGCGCGATCAGGTGGCGCTCGATCAGCGTGTCTCGAGCATGCTCGAGCGTGGCCTGTTCGACGTGCGCCCGCTCGGCGAGGCCGTCCAGCCGGGCCGGCGCCCCCTCGCTCAGGCGGGCCAGCAGCCAGCAGGCCGCCGGATCGAGCTCGACTCCCGCCCGCAGCGCCACCCGTCGCACGATCTCGCGCGCGCCCTCCCTGCGGTCCAGGCGCCCGAGCTTTTCGATGATCACCGCCAGAGAGTCGGTGTCTCGGGGGGTGGCGAACGTGTCTGCCATGTCCGTGCCGGCCACCGTCTCGCGCAGGGGCAGCTCGCGGATGAACCACGAGAACACGAACGCGGCCACCGCGACCGCCGCTGCCACCACGAAGACCTTGTCCAGCGAATTCGTGAACGCGTGCAGGTAGCTCGTGCGCAGCCCGGCCGGCAGATGAGCGATCTGCGCCGGGCTGACCTGGGAGCCACCGCCGGCCTGCGCGGCCGCTCCGGGCGGCAGCGCGCTCTTAAGCTCCGCGCTCAGGCGGTTCGAGAAGATCGCCCCGAGCGCTGCCGTGCCGAGCGAGCCGCCGACCGAGCGAAACAGCGTGGCGCCAGACGTAGCCACGCCGAGATCCGAGTAGTCCACGGCGTTCTGCACAGCCAGCACCAGCACCTGCATCACCATCCCCAGGCCGAGCCCGAGGATGAACATGAACAGGAAGATCGACGCCGTGGCGCTGGCTGCGTCGAGCGTCGAGAGCAGGTAGAGGCCGAGCGTCATCAGCGCCGTCCCTGCGATCGGGAACGGCTTGTAGCGTCCCGTGCGCGTGATCACCTGCCCCGAGGCGATCGAGGTGATCAGCAGGCCGCCCATCAACGGGAGCAGCTGCAGCCCCGAGCCGGTCGGGCTCGCGCGCTTTACGACCTGGAGGAACAGCGGCAGGTAGGTGACCGCGCCGAACAGGGCGAAGCCGACCACGAAGCCCACGGCGCCCGTCACCGAGAACACGGGGTTGGCCAACAGGCGCAGCGGCAGCACCGGCTCCCGCGCCCGCCGCTCGGTCAGGACGAATGCGCCGAGCAGGAGCACGCCACCGACCCCCAGGCCGACGATGAACGGCGACCCCCACGCGAAGGAGTTGCCTCCGAGGGAGGTCGCCAGCACGATCGCCGAGAGGCCGCCCGCCAGCAGGACAGTGCCGAGGTAGTCGACGACGTGGTGAACGCGCTCCCCCGCCGCCGGGAGCGTTGCCGCGAGCACGAACAGCGCAAGCACCCCGAGCGGGAGGTTCACATAGAAGATCCACCGCCAGCTCAGATGCCCGGTCAGGAATCCGCCGAGCAGCGGCCCGGCGACGCTTGCCAGACCGAAGACAGCGCCGAACAGTCCCGTGTAGCGCCCGCGTTCGCGCGGCGGCACCACGTCGCCGATGGCCGCCTGGGCGCTCACCATCAGGCCGCCGCCGCCAAGGCCCTGCAGGGCGCGGAAGGCGATCAGCTCGTCCAGGTTCTGGCTCAGGCCACACAGCGCCGAGCCGATCAGGAAGACCACCAGGCCGGCCTGCAGCACGACCTTGCGGCCGTACATGTCCCCGAGCTTTCCATACAGGGGTGTGACCGCCGTCTGCGCCAGCAGATACGCGGTCACCACCCACGAGATGTGGCTGAGGCCGCCCAGGTCGCCCACGATCGTCGGCAGGGCCGTCGCCACGATCGTCTGATCGAGCGCCGCCAGGAGCATGACCAGCAGCAGGCCCGCGAAGATCAGCCGCCGCGCGGGCAGATCGGGGGTGCTCGTCTCGGGGCTCGCCGTGAGGGCACCGCCACTACCGACGCTCAACGCACGCTCCTTCCCAGGGTCAGCCCAGTCTGGGCATCGGGAAGGTCTCTGCTCCCGGCGGAGTCTCCATCGGAGACGGCGCCTCGGATCGGCGATTCCGTCGGCTCGCGGCGTGCACTTGCTCCCCGCTCGGCACGTCGCGAGCAACCCTTCGTCCAGTCTGTTTAGCGGGGCCGGTACCCGGGTAGGTGTCCGACAGGCCTCGGTTGACCCCCGCTCGAGGCCACAGGGACGGGACCACTTCCTTCCGCCCCGTCGCGCGAGACCCCCGAACGCGGCAGGGCAGTCTCAAAGTCGGGAGGGTCCCGCTTCGAGCTTGCGGCGCGCTTTGGCAGGTCCCGCCAGGCGCGCCGCAAGGACGTCTATAGCATTGCGCCGCCCGCCCCGATGGCGCTGCCGCTAGCGAGCTGGCTGGTTCGATTCCAGCGCGGGGCCCTGATGTTCATCGCCACCGCGCTGCTCTATCCGTGTGTGCTCGCAGCGCTGTGTCTGGGCACCGGCCTCTTGGTGGACCGCTGCAGCCGTCCGGGCCTGGCTGCGCCGCTGCTGCTGCCGGTGGGAGCTGCGGGGCTGATCGCGGTCTCCCAGCTGAGCACCTACGCCTACCCCTTGGCCCCGGCCACGCCCTACCTGGTGCTCGCCGTGGCGCTCACCGGCTTCTGGCTCGGCCGCGCCCGAGCCGCTCGGCTGCTCGCCTCCATGCGCCGGCGAGCGTGGCTGCCCGCCGCCTGCCTGCTCGCCTATCTGATCGCCCTGGCTCCAGTGCTGGCGGCGGGCAGGACCACCTTCTCCTCCTTCATGGTCCTCTCGGACTCCGCCGTGCACCTGATCGGGGCCGACTTCCTGATCCGCCACGGCCAGCACTACGCCCACCTCGACCTGCGCAACTCCTACGGGCAGTTCATCAACGACTACTACAACACGAGCTACCCGTCGGGCGCGGACACGCTGTTCGGCGCGAGCGCCTTGCTGCTGGGCCTGCCGCTGATCTGGGCCTTTCAGCCGTTCAACGCCTTCATGCTCGCCACCGCCGTCGGGCCCGCCTGGGCGATCGCCCGACGGCTGGGACTGGCCGGGGCCTGGGGGATCGTGGCAGCCCTCACCGCCGTGCTGGGCGCCCTCGTCTACGCCTATGAGCTCTTCGGCTCCGTCAAGGAGATCACGGCCCTGCCCTTCATCCTCGCCCTCGGTGCGCTCGTCTGCCGCAACCGCTCCTGGCTCGACAGGGGAGCAACGGGGGCGATTCCGTTCGCGTTGCTGCTCGCCGCGGGCGTCTCCGCGCTCGGGGCGGCCTTCGGCGCGTGGGTGCTGGTGAGCGTGGCTGTGCCGGCGTTCGTGCTCCTGCGCCGCCTGATCGGCCGTGGCGGGTACCGGCCGCGCAGCGCCCTTGGCCTGGTGGCGGGAGGCGGAGCGGTCCTGCTCGTGGCCGCCTGGCCAACCTGGATAGATCTCCCCAGCTCGCTCAAGGTCGCCCAGAGCATCGCCACCACCAGCAACTCCGGCAACCTGCACAGCCCGCTGCGTGCAGTCCAGGTGTTCGGTGTGTGGCTCGGGGGCAGCTACAAGCTGGCGCCCGGCGGGGGCGCCCTGGTCGCCACCCACCTCCTGATCGCCCTCAGCGCCGCCGCGGCCCTGCTCGGCGCCGTCCAGCTGCTGCGCCGGCGCGCCTTCGCGCTCGCCGGCTGGCTGGCGCTGATACTCCTTGCCTGGTTGCTCGTGAGCCTCACCGCGACCACGTGGGCGAGCGCCAAGACCGAGATGCTCACCTCGCCCGCCGTGATCCTGCTGGCGTGGGGGGGAGTGGCCGCGCTGCGGGCGCTCCCGCTCCGAAGGATCGCCGCGGCGGCAGCAGCGCTGACGGCGCTCGGCATCGCCGGCGGAGCGCTCGCCTCCGACGCCCTGCAGTACCACGTCGCAAATCTCGCTCCCACGGCCCGCTATCGGGAGCTCGCCTCGCTCGACGCCCGCTTCGCCGGACAGGGTCCTGCGCTGTTCACGGACTTCGACGAATACTCCATGTACGAGCTGCGCGACCTCGACCCGGGCGGTCCCGACTTCGTCTATCCGCCGCCCGCTCTGGCGAGCGCCGCCGGTGGCTACGGCGACCCCGTGCAGCTCGACCGTATCTCCCCGAGCGCCTTGGCCTCCTACCCGCTGATCGTGACCCGGCGCGATCCCGCCCAGAGCCGCCCGCCGGCCGCCTACAGCCTTGTGTGGCAGGGCTCCTACTACGAGGTTTGGCGGCGTCTTCCCCTCGCCGTCCCCGCGATCGAGCATCTCGCCCTGAGCGGAGAGCCCGCCCAGCAATGTCGCCAGATCGGCCGCCTGGCCGCCGCCTCCGCGCGCCACTTCGAACACGGCGTCGGCGGTGCTCCCACGGGCCTCGTCGCGGCCTCAGCGCCCACGATCGTGCCGATCGAACTGCATCGCGCCTTTCATCCCCGCGGCTGGGGGCACGAGCGCAGCGGCCTCGTCATGAGCCGCCCCGGACGACTGTCGGCCGGCTTCCGGGTGCCGGCCGGCGGCCCGTGGGACTTGTGGGTCCAGGGGCAGATCATGCCCACGGTGCATCTGAGCCTCGACGGGCGTCCGCTCGCCTCGATCGGTGGCCAGCTGAGCGGCAACTCGCTGGTGCCCGACACGATTCCGCCGATCCCCGTGCGCCTGGCGGCTGGAGCGCATCGCCTATGGGTGACCCGGGGATCCACAACGCTGGCTCCCGGCGACGGGGGCGCCGCGGTGCTGGACGCCGTCTTCCTCACGCCCGCAGCCACGCCGGCCGCGGCTCCGCTTCGCCACAGCACGGTCTCGCGCTGGCAGGCGCTCTGCGGCACGGCCTACCAGTGGGTTGAGCTCTCGCCCTAGCCTCCCGAGCGGGCCGGCAAGACGGTCACGAGCATCGCGCTGGCGGCCGGTACGGCGATCGAGACCACGCCTTCGCGCACCCTTACACGGTGAGAGGCGGCCGGCCGGCTCCACGAGCCGTTCGCTGCCACAGCGCGCCCGCCCAGCGTCACCCCGGACCTCGCCGCTGGAGCAGGAGCCCGCAGGGCGAGCATCGAAGCAGAGTCAAAGCCACGCCCCACGCGCAGGCGCAGCGTGACGCCGGCGCCACCCCCTTCGTCCTCCACGACCACGAAGTGCAGGGCGCCCGTCGGGGTGCGCAGCGCGGCCACCGACAGGTTGGGCTGCTGCGCGGCGAGCACCCTCGTGGGCAGTGGCCGGTCTCCCACCAGCTGCCTGCTCAGAAGCAGCGCATACCACTCCGGCTGAGCGTGGAGCGAGCCGGCCGCCAGGCGTGCGGGGGATGGGGCGCACAGGGGGGAGTAGCCCTTGCAGTTCGCCGGGTTGCCCTCCAGGTTGATGCCCGAGGCGCCCCGGGCGATCGTCTGGGAGATGTAGCCAACAGCCCACAGCGTCGAGGCGAAGGTGTCGCTGATGCCGGCGCGGCCGCCGCAGGAGACAGTGTTGCTCTCATCCATCCGAAACGGCGTCCCGCTGGCATGCGCCACTGTCAGGAAGCGCGTCAGCGACTCGGCCTCCTTTTCGCGCGTGGTCGTGCTCAGCAGCTGTTCGATCGTGGGCGCCGGCACGCTGTCGCAGCGCAGGGGATAGTGGTGGCCGGTCAGCAGCGCCGGATGCTGGCGGCGCACCTCCGCCATACCCCACTGCCGGAAGGCTCTCGAGCCCGATACCCCCGGACCCGCCACAGCGATGCCCGGGGCGCTCGCCGCGATTGCCCGCCGGTAGGTGCTGACCTCGGTCTCGTATTGGGACGCCGTCCAGGGAAGCGTTCGCAGGCCGTGCCTTCCGTAGGAGTCCGGCTCGTTGCCCACCTCGATTCCCGCCAGCTGCGGCCCGAGCGCCGACTTGGCCGCCGCCGCCTCGCGCGCGGCCGCGCGCGGGTCATAGTGGGCGAGCCCGATCGTCAGCAGCACCCGCCAGCCGCTGCGCAGCGCCAGCCTGTGCAGCCCGCGCAGATCGGCCATGTCCAGCACGCTGCTCGCCCACGCCGGCCGCGGCGTCAGGCGATCCGTCCACGCGACCCGCGTGTCGGCCGAGGCGCCGCCCAGGCGCAGCAATCCCGGGCCCAGCGAGCGCAGGAGAGCGACCAGGTTCCCACGGCTTCCGTATGCGGCGAGCTGTCGCGCGTCTGCCAGCTCGAAGGACAGCCCCACGAACTCCCGCGGAACCCGCTCGCCGGGCAGCGCCGGATCGATCGTCACCGTCGCCTGCGCCGGAGTCGCCCCCGCGCCCGGAGCCTGAGCCGGAGGGGGTGCCGGCGCCGGCACCGGTGCCTGAGCCGGCGCCTGGACGGGCGTGGGCGCTTCGGTGGCTCCCGGCACAAGGCCGTCCGCGGGCAGCGCCACCGCCAGCGCCACCGCCACGCTCAGCAGGAAGGCGCCCGCGCGCACGCGTGTGCGCGGGCGTCGGGCTCGAGCGGATCGTGGCATCCCCTGCAGTAAACAGGTGCGCAGGCCGGGCCGGCGCCGGCGGGGTGAGGCCACGCCGGTCACGCGGCGGCTCGAGCAGCCCGCACGGCGGCCGGTGGGGTGGAGCCCGATGCGGGGCCCCCGCGCTGTTGCATCCCGATTCTCTCCATCGGGACGCGAACGTAACCTCTGGCTCGTGAGCCGCGCGCCCGGAACCCCGGCGATCGATCAGATCCTGCTGGGGGAGAACCTCGAGCTGCTCCCCGGCTTCGCCGACGAGTCCTTCCAGCTCATCTACATCGACCCGCCGTTCAACACCGGCAGGGCCCAGGCGCGAAAGACCCTGCGGGCGGTCAGGGACGACGAGGGCGAGCGCACCGGATTCCAGGGTCGGCGCTACAGCACCGAGCTGCTCTCCGAGCACAGCTACGGCGATCGCCACGAGGACTATCCCGCCTTCCTGGCTCCTCGCCTGCACGAAGCCCACAGGCTGCTCGCCCGCGAGGGAACGCTCTACTTCCACATCGACTACCGCGAGGCCCATCGCTGCAAGCTGGCGCTCGACGAGATCTTCGGACGCGAGTGCTTCCTCAACGAGCTCATCTGGGCCTACGACTACGGCGCCCGCGCCAAGCGCCGCTGGCCGGCCAAGCACGACACGATCCTCGTCTACGTCAAGGACCCCGACGCCTACCACTTCGACTCCGAGCAGGTCGACCGCGAGCCCTACATGGCGCCCGGCCTCGTCACCCCCGAGAAGGTCGCGCGCGGGAAGCTCCCGACGGACGTGTGGTGGCACACCATCGTTCCCACGACCGGCAGCGAGAAGACCGGCTACCCCACCCAGAAGCCCGAGGGCATAGTCAGGCGCATCGTGCAGGCGTCCTCGCGCCCCGGCGACTGGTGCCTGGACTTCTTCGCCGGCAGCGGCACGCTCGGCGCGGTCGCCGCCAAGCTCGAGCGCCACTACGTCCTGATCGACTCCAACCCCGAGGCCGTCGAGATCATGAGGACGCGTCTCGGGCATCCGCTGCCCGCGACCGACGGAGACGCGAGCACGAACGCCGGTGAAGGAGCGTCGTGAGCGAGCACCCGATCCGACTGGTGCTCAACGACGACACGAACCGCAGCCGACTGACGGTCTTCTTCCGGGCGCTGCTCGCGATCCCCCACTACATCTGGGCGTCGCTGTGGACGATCGTGGCCATCCTTGCGGCGGTCGCCAGCTGGTTCTCCACGCTCGCCCTCGGGCGCACTCCCGCGCCGCTGCACAGGTTCCTGGCCAGCTATCTCAAATATGCCACGCAGCTCTACGCCTACCTGTACCTCGCCGCCAATCCCTACCCCGCCTTCGACGGACAGGACGGATACCCGGTCGACCTCGTGATCGCCCGGCCGCAGCGCCAGAGCCGCTGGAAGGTGGGCCTGCGCGCGATCCTGGCGATGCCCGCCGCACTGCTTGCCGGCGCCCTGATCGGGTTCCCCGGCGCGAGCTTCACCTCGCCCTCCTCGTCCTCCGGGAGACGCTCCGGAGGAGGCTTCAGCTCCCCCGGCACCCTGGGCCTGCTGTTTCTCATCGCCTTCCTCGCCTGGTTCGCGATCCTCGCCCGTGGCCGCATGCCCAGGGGCCTGCGCGACGCCGCCGCCTACTGCCTCTCCTACGGCGCGCAGTTCTGGGGCTATGTCCTGCTCCTCACCGATCGCTACCCGAACGCCGACCCGCTGGCCGCGCTCGAGGGGCTGCCCGTGCGCGCCGACCCGATCCGCGTGGAGCTCGACGAGGACCTGCGGCGCAGCAGGCTCACCGTGCTCTTCCGCGTGCTGCTCGCCTTCCCACATCTCATCTGGCTCGAGCTTTGGACCGTCCTCATCTTTCTCGTCGCGATCCTCAACTGGCTGGCCACGCTGCTGCTGGGGCGCTCGCCCGCGGCCCTGCACCGCTTCATGTCGGCCTTCCTGCGCTATGACATCCACGTCTATGGCTTCCTCTACCTGATCGCCAACCCGTTTCCGGGGTTCACCGGGCGCGCCGGAAGCTATCCCCTGGAAGTCCTCATCGAGGACAGGCGGGCCCAGAGTCGCTGGAAGGTCGCATTCCGGCTGATCCTGGCCATACCCGCGCTGATCCTCGCCGCCGGCTACTCGGGCCTGCTCGATGTCGTCGCCGTCCTCGGTTGGTTCGCCGCGCTGGCCACCGGCAGGATGCCGCGCGGGCTGCGCAACGCTGGCGAGCTCGTGCTCCGCTATCAAGCTCAGACCGCTGGCTATCTGATGCTCCTGAGCGACTCCTATCCCTATGGCGGGCCCTGTCTGAACGGCGAGCCGAATGCGGAGGAGACGGCCGGCGGGGCCGACGGACCGGTCCCCGGCTGATCCCGCGTCGCGTGAGCAGCGCTTCCGACAGGCCGGGGAGGGGGACGCATCCCTTCCGGGTCCTACCTCTGGCTGTGGCCACCCTCGGCTGCGTGGCGGCCTGGATATGGGCCGCGAACGCGCTGTGGCACACCAGCGTGCCCTCCGGCCTGCGCCTGCCACACGTCGACCCCCGGACGCTGTTCACGAGCTCCTACCTGCGCCGAGCCTCCTCCTACGAACGCTTCCTCGCCGTCGACCAGGTGCTCGCCGAGGTGGCCCTGCTCGTCGTGCTCGTGATCTATGCCAGGCGCGGGCACAGGCTGATGCGCGAGTCGGCCGCCGGGCGCATCGGCACCGGGATGATGCTGGGAATGCTCGGCTTCGCGCTCGTCTGGCTCGCCGAGGTGCCATTCGGGCTGGCCTCCGTATGGTGGGAGCGCCGACACGGGGTCTCCCACCAGGGCTATCCGGCCTACCTGCTCCAGAGCTTCCTGGGCCTGGGCGGGCGCTTCGTGTTCGTATCGCTGGCACTGCTGGTGGCCATGGGCCTGGCTGGCCCGCTGCGGCGATGGTGGTGGGTGGGCGCTGCGCCCGTGTTCGCCGCCCTGGCGTTGCTCTCCACCTTCCTGAGCATCTACCTCGTACCCGACACGCGGCCCCTGAGCTACCCCTCCACCGCCGGCGACGTGCGCACGCTTGCCCAGGCCGAGGGCATACCCCACACCAGAGCCGTCGTCCAGCAGGTGTCCCGCTACACCACCGCGCCGAACGCCGAGTCGGTCGGCTTCGGGTCCACCCGCCGGGTGATCCTGTGGAACACCCTGCTCGACGGGCGCTTCGACCGGCGGGAGATCCGTGTCGTGATCGCCCACGAGCTCGGCCATCTCGCCCGCCACCATCCCCTCAAGCGCGTCGGTTGGCTGCTCCTCTTCCTGATCCCCGCCGCCGCGCTCGTCGCGCTGCTGACCCGCGGTCGCGGCGGGCTCTCGCGCCCGGAGTCCGTGCCCGTGGCTCTGTTGGTGTTCGTGGTCCTGCAGCTGCTCACACAGCCACTGTGGAACGTCGTCTATCGCCGCGAGGAGGCCGAGGCCGACTGGTTGGCGCTCCGCGCCACGCGCGATCCCGAAGCTGCGCAGAGCCTCTTCCACCAGCTCGCCACCACCAGCCTCTCCGACCCGGACCCGCCCACGTGGTCCTACGTCCTGGATGCGGACCATCCCACGATCGTGCAGCGCATCGCCATGGTCGACGCCTGGGAGCAGCTCCGCAAGCCGCGCTGAGGCGGCGCCGCGCCCGCGCCGCCCACCTGCGAGCCTTTGACCCATGTTCCATATCGAGCTGCGCCAGTTTCCCCACAGCGCCTGGAGCTTCAACCTGAGCGAAGCCGAGCTGCGCGCCGTGGTCGTGCCCTGGGCTCGTGAGCAATGGGTCGAGGTCGGCGAACGCAAGTGGAACCCGCACGAGGCCAAGCTCACGATCCTCGAAGGTCCCAAGCTCGAGACCCAGCAGCTCTCCATGGGGCGCGGATGGCGAGCCGCCCAGCGACGCAGCGAGGACATCACAGAGCGTGTGCTCACGACCGTCACCCAGGCAGAGCAGGAGCGCGCACGAGCGCAGGAAGACGCTCGCATCGAGGAGGCCGCTCGCGCGCAGGTGGCCGCCGCGCAGGCCGGCTCCGCTGCGCAAGATCGCTCTGGCGCTCAGGAGGGATCGGCTGCGGCGAGCCCCGCTGGCGCCCCGGCGCTCGCCGACCCGCTGGCGCTGGGCGTCCAGCTCGCCTCGCTGCTCGGCGCCCAGCCCTCTCAGCTGCTGGCCGCCTGGCAGCAGGCCGCCGCCGGCTCGCCCGGGATGGCTCCCAGCGAGACGCTCGCCCTGGCCGAACGCGCGCTCGCCTCCTCGGGCGCAGACACCCGCTAAAAGCACCGCTAGACTTCTTGCTCGCAGCATCTTGGTGGGCGTAGCTCAGTTGGTAGAGCTCCTGGTTGTGGTCCAGGCGGTCGGGGGTTCGAGTCCCCTCGCTCACCCCTTATGAAGTGCCTGCAAATCCGGGGGTTTTGGGTTTGGGGACGGGCGGGGGAGGACCTGGTTGGGGTCCAATTGGGGTCCAATTTGTTTTCGCACTTGATCGCCGCGTTGTGAGCTCCGTGTGCCAGCGGGGGTCTGGCACGCCGACTCGACCTCGCACTTTGCAGACACGCCGCGGAATACCGTCCCCGTCGATCCGTACAGTTGCTAGCACCCAGTCCCAGGAGCGATCAAATGTTGAACGAGGCCCACCACGGAGAAGTTGAGAAGGTTCTGCTCTACATCTCGGAGGCGCGCGAGCGCGCCGAGCGGGCTCGCCTAGCGCTCGTGCGCGACAATGCCGAGCCGCATCTCGTGGCCGCGCTCGAACAGAGCGAGGATTGCCTGCGCAAAGAGCACCGCCGGCTGCTGCAGTCCACCTTCTACGCAGTGCCCACGCAAGAGCGCCTCGCCGTCTGACCCCGACTCATCGTGGCTCTGACCGGCGAGGAGATCCGGGCGAACCTGGCTCGCTTCGCCGCACACTGGACGCTCTACAAAGGTAGCGAGCGCTCCGAGGCGCAGACGTTCCTCAACGAACTCCTCGTTTGCTACGGCAGCGATCGACGCGAGGTCGGTGCGCAGTTCGAGGCGCCGCAGGAGGGTCGTTTCCTCGACATGCTGTGGCCGGGCGTCTGCATCATCGAGATGAAGGCTCCGTCGGAGGTCAAACGACTCAGCCACCATCGCGAGCAGGCACTGACGTACTGGCGGGAGTCCGCAGAAGCCAAGCGTGGAATTCCGGCGCCGCCCTTCGTGGTCCTCTGTGCGTTTCAGAAGTTCGAGATTTGGGAGCCCGGACGCTTCCCGGGAGAGCCCCGAACGTCGTTCGATCTCGTCGAGCTGCCAGACCGCTATGACGCACTGCTGTTCCTCGCAGGCGAAGAGCCGGTGTTTGTCGGTGGACACGCGGCGGTCACGAGCGGCGCCGCGCATTTGGTGACGGAGCTGAACGGGCGCTTGGCCGAGCGTCGTTGCGGCGGTCCGGACGAACGGCGTGACTTCATCCTCCAATGCGTGTGGTCGATGTTCGCCGAGGATCTCGGCCAGATACCGGGACACCGCTTCACGCTCATCGACCGAGGTCGGTCTGGAGCACTCGTCGCATGTGCGCGTAGGCGCCCCCATCCCATCCCGGACGAGTGCCCTTGCGCTTGCCGGCGTCGGGCGGTATCAGCACCTGGATCCCGCGGTCGATGATGTTCTCCATCTGACGCTGATGCCAGTAGCCGGCGTCGGCGAGTAGGACCGCTGGCGTCTCGCTGACCCCGGCCTGCTCGAGCTCTCTTTGGGCGGCATCGACGATCGGCTGCAGATGCCCGAAGTCCCCTGGGTCGACCGTGACCTCGGCAGCGATCACGATCTGCTCCTCGTTGACGGCGGCTTGGGCGTTATAGCCCTGGATGTAGCCGCGTGAGGCCTTCAACAGCCGCGAGTCGGGGTCGGTCAGGTTCATCTTTCCCTGCGGAACCTCAGGCGGTGAGTAGGGAGTCGGCGATGCCCCGAGTCGCTTGCCGTCGCTCGCGCGTCCGTTGACCCGGTAGGCCTCATAGGCAGCGTTCGCTCGCGACTGCACCCACAGCTCCTCCTGCAGGCGGCGCTTTGCCTCTTTCAGCCGGGCCGGGCGAGAACGCGGAATCGGCCTGGCCTCTTTCGCGCGTTCCTCATCGAGCTGGCGTTTGGCCTCGCGCAGCAAGCCGCGACGGCCCTGGCTGGTAGAGAGGTGCTCCGGCAGCTCATCGCCGCGCTTCTCGCCGTAGAGCTCGTCCTCGGCTGCGTCGACTTCGGCGGCCTCTTTGAGGATCTCCCGCGCGATCTGATCGAAGTCGGCGTTTGCTTCGCGGCTCGCGTTCGCGTGGACCTTCGTGCCGTCGACAGCGATCGTGCCGACCTTGACCATCCCCGCCCGCGCGCACAAGGTGAGCACGCTGCCGAACAAGCCGGCCAGAGCGTCTGAGTGCTCTGAGCGAAAGCGGTTGATCGTCACGTGATCGGGCGCGAGGTTCGACGCGATCACGCGGTAGGCGACGTCCTCCACGCAGGCGCGCTCGATGGCTCGCGAGGAGCGCTGCCCCTTCGCATACGCATAGAGCACAATTGCGACCATCATCGCCGGGTCATATGCCGCACGACCCCATCCGTCCTGGCGGTAGCGCGCGTAGAAGGGCGCGAGGTCGATGTCCTTGACTGCGTCGATCACGAACCACGCGAGCTGGTTCTCCGGCAGCCACTCCCGCAGCGACGGCGACATCAACAGCAACTGCTCACGATCACACTCGATGAAGTTCTGGGGCATGCCCAGAAGTCTCTTAACCGAGGCGGACGGACCGGGGTTTGCGAAACAGCCTCACGCGAAAGCGCGAGCCGGGTGAGATTGGGAGCAACCGGGATCTGGGTGTCATCGGACGCCGCTCGGGTTGCACTTAACCGCAACTGCGGCTGTCTGGATCGTGTGGGTCGCGTCTTCCCACACCAGGTGGAAGATCCCGCGCGCACCCGCGAAGAGGAGGGGGTATTCGCCGCCGGTGATCGCGAGCGGCGTGCGGCTGAAACGCCGGCAGCGTGTGGCTGCGGCGTGCGCCCAGACGCGGTGAGCGGCGTCGGTGCTGATGACGAGCTCCTGGCCGCTTGGCCCGATCGCGCCCTCGTAGTCGTATCCGCCTTCCGGTTCTGGGGGGCCTGTTTCGAGCACGTGCGTCGCTTCGAGAGCTCCGCGCGGGGATATCTCGGCTGCCATCAGCCGCGAGCCCGAGTGCCGCCATGCCCGTAGGATGACCAGCGCTTGGCCCTGCCGGTTCTCGGCCGCTTGGATGCCGATCTCCACTTCCTTTGAGAACAGGTGCTCCCGCGCGTAGGTCGAGGATCCTGGGGGGCGCACCGCGAAGCCGCCCCAGTAGCCTCCCCAGAAGACGTACGTTTCGCCCCCGTCGGGGAGCGCGAGCCGATCGCCCTGATCGTGTACGAGCGGCCCGTGGCGGAAACGCGGGCGCCCGAGCCGCCCGTCACTGTAAAGCCGCCGTTCGATCACGTGCTGGGGGAACACGGTGTGATCGTCGCCGAATTCCCCGAGCACGAGGATTTCCCCGTCGTAGTTTTCGAGCCTCTCCTCTTCTGGTTCGCTGCGCATCAGGCGCTGCGCGCGACGTGGTCGGCCCAGCCGGGCGCCGAGCCGACCGACCGCGACGCTGATCGTCGGTATCCCCGGCTGACCTTCTTCCCAGGCGAGCTCGATCCGCCCGCCGCCGATTTCCACCGGTTCAGCCGCGGATGCGTCGCGGCCACGCGAGCGGGGCAGCGGCTGCGGGGCTGTCCACCGCCCAGCCGGCGACAGCTCGGCAACCGCGAGCTCGCCACACGTTTCTGTCGGTAACCCCTCCTCACATTCGACGCGTTCGCTCGAGCCGCCTGGGTAGAAGTCACCGACGACGACGACCCAGCCGCTCCGAAGCGGCGTCATCACGCCCCCAAATTCGCCGTTTGTTTCGGCCTGCAGCAGTGGCGGCAGGGCGATCGACCGCACCTCGCCGTCTTCTGAGACGCGGGCCAACTGCAAGCCCTGCGGACCAGCGAAGCGCACCCAGCCTCCCTGAACCGGATCGGCGACCGCGACGGGGCCGGAGTGCTCCCGCGGTTCGGGAGACGTCGCGCCAAGACCGACCGGCGCGCCCACGGCAATAACGGCAGCCGCCACAGCGGCGCTCAGCACGAGACTCGCACTATTGCCTCACTGCCATACCACCCAGGCTAGCCGGTGGCCGCGGCCCTGGTCGCCTCCGTGCGATGCGAATCGCCGCCGACGAACCCGATCCCCGGGCCATGAACAGGCCTTATCGGACGGCACGCGCCACTGCTTCCGTGGCGAAGCGCTCGTCTCGATCGCCGCGCTCGACAGTGTCGCTCCGGACGACTTCGAGGCGCCAGCGCCGACGACGCGATCACGCCTGCTTCGCCCCGGGAAAGCGATCGTCCGCGGGGCGTTTGGTCAGCACGATCGAGGCTCGTCCGACTCGGGCGTGTCGGACTCGACTACTGACGCGCCCGCTTCCACCGAGGACAGACCACGACGCACATCTACGAGTTCGGAGCTGCGGTCGCCGCTGCCGACGCCGTAGCAACGCTGGCGGCGTCGAGCACCGCGGCCGCGTGCTCCAGCGCGAGCCGCCCGGCCGCCTCCAGCACTGCGGGTCGGCGCTCCAGCTGTCCGACCTCGGGCCCGCCGCGCGCCAGGCGCAGCCCGTACACGAACGGCGCGCGCGGGTCGGGCTCGCTGGTCGCCGCCGCGATTTCCCGCACGGCAACCTCATAATCGGAGACGCGGCGGTGGTGCAGGTCGACGAGCGCCGGGTTGAGCCTGCGCAGCCGGCGCTCGATGATCCGGTTGGCAAGTCGTGGCGGTGGCGTGCGCGAGACTCCGAGCGGCCGCGTCATCAGCACGAGCACATGTGTCGCGCCGAGGCTCACGGCCACCCGATGCGGGATCGGTTCGGCGAGCCCGCCGTCGAGCCACCGCCGCCCGCGGAACTCGACCGGCCCGCCGCCGATCCAGGGCATGCGGCTCGACGCCAGCAACGCGCACCGTAGATCCTCCTCGGTGCGCAGGTCGGTGAGGTCGTTAGCGACCGCGGTGTCGACGTCGACCGCGATGCAGTGCAGGGGGATGCGGCTCGCCACGGTCCTCGAATGGCGCGCCGCGTCTAGCCGCTCGTCGACGTGGTCGAGCGTGAAGGCAGCGTCGATCGCAGCGCGCCCCATCAGCAGTCGGTACGGGTTGATGAAACGGCGCGCGGTGAACGCGCCGCTATAGGCCGCCAGGCAGCCCTCGACAACGCCGGCCAGGAACCCCGCCCCGTTGAGCGCTCCGGCGGACGTACCGACGACGAGATCGAAGCAGTCGAGCAGTCGCCGGCGCTCTAGCGCGCTCGCCATGCCCGCCGAGACGACTCCACGCATCCCGCCCCCCTCCAACACGAGCGCGAGCAGCTGACCATCCGCGCGCGCTCCGAGCCGCGTGCCACGTGTTGCGCGCTCACGCAGAAGCGCCAGCACGGGGTGCGACTCTGACACTCCGCAGACGATACTCGGCGATCCGAGGACGTAGCTCCGGGCAGACGCTTTCGCGTGGATCCGAGCGCGCCAGTGGATACTGCCCGTACTCCCGCGTCGGACGAGGTTCAGGCGCCTCGGCTGAGGGTAGCCAGACGACTGCTTTCGCCTGGGCCATGCGAGCGTCTGGCGCGTCGGAGCACGGACGAGTGGTCGTCGTCCTTTGCGCTAGCGTCGGGCTCTGGCCGCGACGTGCCCGCTATCGGCGCAGAGCAGGAGTCAGAGTGCGGATATGAGTACCGGCTCTCGGCGGCCGGAAGCCTTCCGCGAACCCCGCGTCGACACACGTCGTGCGGGCGTCGAACGTCGTATCAGACTGCCTGAACGACTGTCCCGTTGTGCAACGTCACGATCGTGGCCTTGGCGAACCACGCTGGGGCCGCTGAGGACATCTCCTTCCAGCTCCAGTTGGTCGATTAGACTTCTCTGGCGATGGGCATCAATTTCTCGTGAGGTCCGACAGCTTCTGGCGTGGGGGAAAGCTCTGGGGAGCGATACGCATGGGCGTCCCAGCCGGCCTCGCTTACGCACTCCTCTGGTTCGCGACGGGCCGGTCCCTCGGCAATGCTGCATTGTCAGGTGCCTTCTTCGCCGTGATCATGGGCGCGTTCGGCGCCTACCACGCGTGGCGCCAATGGCCCGGTGCCGGAAACCTTGCGGCCGCGGACCGCGTGAAGGTCGTGCGCAGCGTGCGTCGCGGCGAGGGGATCGACGACCCTCGCCTCGCGCCTGCCGTGCTCGAGTACGCCGCGTCGGTCCGCGGCACGCAGGAACGCGAACGTCGCCTCGCGTGGTTTGTCTGGCTGATCGCCGCGGGCACGCTTGCATTGGCGCTCGCTGACACGATCAACAAATCGTTCTCGAAGGCCGTGGTGTGGTGGGTGCTGGTCGCCTTCTGGGTCGGGTTCTTTATCTGGGTGTCGAGAAAGCGAGCGCGACTTATCACCAACGCTCAAAGGGCGGAGGACGCGGCGAAGGAGCTGGTGCCTCAAGTGTCAGGTCCGTCAATCACTGCGGGCGCGTCCGCTCTTCCACCCCAAGCTCGACCGCCCCTTCGTGCATCGTCGGCTGTCCTGGCCGTTCTCGGACTTCTGGCCTGCTTCGTCGTGAGCTTCGGCCTTCCTTCGCTCGAGCTGGCCCTGCTCGTTGCCATCCCGGTCGGCATCCGATGGAAAAAAGCACCGGGTAGGGAGCGAGCGGCGCTCGCGTTGATATGGGCCGGCGCCCTGTTGTTGTTCGTGCGGTTTGCGGTTATGCCGCGCGCGGTCTTTCGCACCGTGCGGATGGGCTCGCGCGCGATGACGCCTACGATCGAAAGGCACGATCGTGTGCTGTTCAACCGCCTCGAAGGCTTCGACATCGGCGACATCGTTGCCTTCCACCCGCCAAAGGACGCGCACCATCGCGTGTGCGGACCGACGCCCCACACGATCGCCGCGGGCGGGGCACCCTGCACGGCGCCAGAGTACGAGCAGAAAAAGGGGTTCTACATCAGGCGCGTCGTCGCCGGTCCGGGCGACACTGTCGCGATCGTGAACGGTCAGCTCATCCGCGACGGCGTTCCGGAGACGGCGCGCTACGTAACGTCATGCAGAGAACGTCAGTGCAACTTCCCGACGCCGATCCGGATCTCGCGCGGGATGTGGTTCCTCATGTCTGACAACCGGCGCGAATCGGACGATTCGCGGTTCTTCGGCCCGATCCCTGGTGGCTGGATAATCGGGCCGGCGATCTTCCGAACCTGGCCGCCCGATCGTGTCGGGACACTGTAGGGAGCTGGATGACTCCGTCGGCCTTCAGCTTGCCGCTCCCCTAATTGCGTCGCGGCCTGCGTGAGCGTCTTCTGCCGCGACCCGCCGTAGCCATCCCCTGAGCTTCGCGCCAGACGCCTGGTCAGACGATCTGAAGTGGTGTCGGTCGGGGTACGGCGATTGGCGAGACTGCCGCTCGTGCGGGATTGCGAGCGTCCGAGCGAGCGCCGCGCAGACGCTCGCAACGGACGACACGGAGGTCCGACCGTCGGCGAGGCGGGCGCTTTCGCAATGCCTGACGTATCCGGGCGTGATCGTGACCGCGGTGGCTGCCCTGCGAGGTCGGGATTGGCTCGGCGGGATACGGGTGCGGCGCGTCGGTGCGGCGTTCGAGTCGGGGTGCGAGGATTGCCGGGTGGCGGGCAGAGGCGGTCGCGAGCGGAGGGATCTCGGGGATGTCGTGCGCGACCTTACGCCCGAGGTGCTCCGGGAGATCGTGGCCTCCGCCGCGGACCGCCACGATGACGTCGAGCGGCATGTGCGGTTGGCGGCGGCGCGCGAGGATGGCGACCTGGCGCAACTGCGGGCGGAGGTCGATCGTGGGCTACGGACGCGGCGGTTCCTGGGATACCGGGAGAGCTCGGAGTGGGCGCGCGCGGCGCGGCCGGTCGTTGAGGAGTTGCGCTCGGTTGCCGCGTCCTCGCCGTCGCGGGATCTCGTCGCCCTGGTAGAGCGGGCGATCGGGCATGTCGTGAAGGTGATCATGCACGCCGATGACTCCAACGGGACGATCGGGGATCTCGCGCGGGAGCTGCTGGAGGTCCACGCCGAGGCGTGTGATGCAGGGGTCGCCGATCCGGTCAAGCTCGCCGCGTGGATGGTGCGCTTCAGCTGCGATGACCAAGACTTCTTCGAGGTCGATCCCGTTCGATACGCCGGTGCGCTCGGCGAGCACGGACTCCTGGCGTACCGTCGCGCGATCGAAGAACGCAACGACGCAGAGCCGGTCTTTGCGGTGCGCTGGGCGCGCGAGCGCCTCGCGGTGCTCGACGGTGACGAGCATGCGATCGTCGCGCTCCTCGGCGGCGATCTCAGCGCACCGCACCAGTTCATAAGGGTCTGTGAGGCGATGGCCGAGCTCGGGCGTGATGACGAGGTTCTGCTGTGGGCCAGGCGCGGCATCGCCGAGACGGACGGCTGGCAGATCGAAAAACTCTACGGCCTGGCGTGCGCTGTGCACGAGCGGCGCTCAGCTCCGCTGGAGGTGTTGAGCTTGCGCCGCGAGCAGCACAACAGAATGGCCTCGGCGAACACCTACTCGCTCTTGCGTCGCGCGGCCGACGCGTTGGAAGCGTGGGATATCGAGCGTGACGCCGCACGCCTGGCCCTGCGCGAGCGCGACCTCGGCGGGCTCGTCGACGCGCTACTGGACGAGGGAGACGTCGAGGAAGCCTGGAGCGTCGCGCACGAGGACCCCGACTGGGACCCGGGGTCACACCGGCGCCTGCGCCTCGCCGAAGCCCGCGAGGCAGAACAACCGGAGCAGGTGCTGCCCCTCTACATGCTCGTCGCGGATGAGATGCTGCTCGAGACCGGCCGCCGCGCGTACGCCCGGGCCGTCCCGGTTCTCAAGCACGCCCGCCGCGCCGCCGACGCGGCCGGCCAGGGCGAGTGGTTCGCAACCCGGATTGCGGATCTTCGCGAACAGCACCGCCGCCGCCCGACGTTCATCGCGATGCTCGACAAGGCCGGCCTCGGCTGACCCGCCAACCGAAGTGCTCACGCGCTGGGTGCGCGTCGTCCTCGCATGCCGCTAGGTTTGGAACCATGTCGACGCCTACCCTGGCCGCGCCCGACTCTCTCCTCGCTCACCACCCGCTGGGTGTCTCGACGGGCTTCATGAGCGAGTCGCGTGGCGACTGGCCGGAACAGGTACGTCAGGCGTGGGATGTATCGCCGTTCGCGGTCGAGCTCTCGGCGCTGTCGGAGGGCGAGCTTGACGGGCTCGCCGGCTACCTCGACGGCAACCCGCGACTTCCGTTCCGCTACCTGAGCATCCACGGACCGTCCAAGGGCCGCACCATGCCCGAGACAAAGCTCGCGAGCTCTCTCGCCCGGCTGGCCGACCGAGCGCAAGCGATCGTCATGCATCCCGACACGATCGAGGACCCGGAGAACTACCGCATCCTCGGCCGCAAGCTGGTTCTCGAGAACATGGATGCCCGCAAGAACACCGGCCGAACCCCCGACGAGCTCGCTCCGTGGTTCTCGGCGCTTCCCGACGCGGGATTCTGCTTCGACATAGCCCACGCCTGGTCGCTTGACGCGACGATGACTTTGGGTGGTGAGCTGCTGGACGCGTTCCGAACGCGCCTACGACACGTTCACGTCAGCTCGATGGGGCCGTCGTTGCACCACGTTTCCCTCACTGACGCCGACGAAGAGCTGTTCATGCCGATCTTGCATCGCTGCGTTGACGTTCCCTGGATCCTCGAGGCGCCACTGCGGCAAGACTGACGGGCGGTCTCGGAATGACCGCGCCGTTGCAGCAGCTTTCGCAGGCAAGCGGACGGGCCTTCCCCAATCTTTTGGCTGCCCGCGAGCTCACGGCGGCCAAGCTCGCCGAGCGCAGACCGAGCCTCCAGCAGCTGGAGCACGACGAGGACGTCGCGATCGTGCTCATGGGGTCATGGGGGCGATCCGAGGTCACGAGCGGCAGCGACGACGACTACATGGTGCTCGTCACCGGGGAGATCCGAGACGACGTGCGCCCGTCGAAAGCCGCGATCGAGACGATCCTCGATCGCGCCCCGGGCAAGCAAGGCATCTTTGGCGAGCCCGTCTCGAGCCGAGTGATGATCGAGAAGATCGGCCTCGACGGAGACTCGAACACGAACCTCAGCCGGCGAATGCTGTTCTTGCTGGAGTCGACAGACGCGACCAACCCAGAGCTGGCCGACACAACCCGCGATCAGCTCCTGGACCGCTACCTAGATGAGTCTGTGAAGGACTATCGGCCGCCGAGGTTCCTGCTCAACGACGTGATCCGCTATTGGCGAACGATGTGCGTGGACTTCGCCGGCAAGGAGCATGAAGGGCCAGAGAAGTGGGGACTGCGCAACGTCAAGCTGAGAACCCCACGCAAGGTGCTGTTCGCTGGCGGGCTTCTGCCCGTGTTCGAATGCGCGCGGCTCACCGCCGCGCAGATGCCCGAATATCTATGCGAGCAGCTGCGAATGCCGCCAGTCGACCGCATCGCCGAAGCATTCCTGCGCCACGATGCCGCCGATCCGGGCGGTCGGGCAATCGGTGCCTACGACGACTTCCTCGCCATCCTCGACGACGAGACAAGCCGGGCGGAGCTTGAAGGGCTCACGCGATCTCAGGCGGGCGGCTCCGAGGTGTTCGCGGAGGCGACCCGGCTCGGTAAGGAGCTCGAGCACGGGCTGCTCGCGATGCTCTTCGAAACCGACTCGCTCCCCAGGCTGGTGCGCGAGTTCGGGATCTTCTGACAGCGGAATCCCTCGCCCCCGACCTGGGGTCCAATTTGGGGTCCAATCTGAGGAAAACTCAGCCGCACTCAGCAGCAACAAACCCAATGAATCCGGGGCCTGAGCACCCACCGCTACCCCGTCCGTCGGGTTGTGGTCCAGGCGGTCGCGGGTTCGAGTCCCCTCGCTCACCTTTCTGAAGTGGCTGCAAATCGGCGGTTTTGGTGGTATGCCAGTAGGGCCGAAGATTGCGCTGGGGAACAACTGGGGAACAAAGTTCTCAAGAACCGGTTCCGTGGCCAGCGTTGTTCTTGTACGTGGTGTTGGGGCGTGCGATGGCGCTCGTGTTGCTGTGCTTTCTGCTCCCGGAGCGCGAGAGACCCCTGGAGTTCCTGATCCGCGACAACGACGGCAAGTTCACCCGCGTCTTTGACGGGCGAGTTCGTCGAGCACTACAACCGCCATCGGCCACACCGCGCGCTCGGCCTCACGCCACCCGAACCCCGCCAGCCAACACGACCCCTCGCAACCCCGCGCGCCGCCGCGATCCGCAGACACGACCGGCTCGGCGGCCTCATCCACGAGTACCTCGCCGCCTCAACACCTTGCCGAATCGAATAAATACACTCCACAAGTAGCCGGCTCGCTGCGGCCAGGAACGCACGGTCGGCGGGCCTTAGCGCCGGGCGTGATACCTGCCGACGCAGCACAGTCAGCTCGTTGCGCAGGACGATGATCTCCAGCTTCTTGAAATCCGAGGAGCGAAAGCAAAGCAGCACGAGCGCCATCAAACGCCCGAACATCGCGTACAAGAACGACAACGGCACCAGGCTCCTCCCATTGTCGACTGAGCCAGCGACCCTACGAGATCTCACGGCAGGCTCGTTGGCCTCATCCACGAGTACGCGATCGCTGCGTAAGTCCACGCCCACCGAAGGGATGTACCTCGCGAGGTTTATGGGGCGTGCCAGATGCGGTTGATGGGAATGACGTGTATGCCGTTGTCGTGGGTGTAGGCGCGTGCGCCGGTGTAAAGCACGACGCCTCCGAGGAATTGGCTTCCCAGCTTGCGGCGTAGTGTGAGCAAGCCTCGCAGCTCGCTGGCGGGAGCCCTTGTGGCAGCCTTGACCTCGAGTGCCGAGATCTTGCCGTCTTCGCGTTCGAGGATCAGGTCGACCTCTTCGCCGTCGTGTGTTCGCCAGTGTCCTCGTTGCACCGGCGACTTGCCCCAGTCGAGCTGCTTGCACACCTCGCCTACGACGAATGTCTCGAGTAGATGCCCGAACTCGCTGAGGGCTTGTGCGGAGGCCAGCCCGAGCTTGCTCTCGGTGAGTCGCAGGAGGCGTGCGGCGAGGCCACTGTCCACCACGTGAATCTTCGGCGCCGCCCCGATTCGGGAGCCGAGCGTTGTTCCCCAGGCTTGCAGTTGGTGGACGAGGAAGACGGTTTCCAGCAGCTTGGTGTAGTTCTCGGCGGTCGACTTCTCCATGCCGATTGCGGCTGCGGCCTTTGCGATGTTGAGCACTTGGCCGGTCTGGCTTGCGAGTTGACGCAGCAGGAGCGGCAGCTGTCGACGCTGCCGGACACGTGTGAGTTCCATCACGTCGCGGTCAATTACGAGGTTGACGTAGTCATCGAACCAGCGTGCGCGGGCTTCGGGTCTGGCGCGTCGTAGTGCTGGTGGGAATCCACCCGTTGTGAGCCGGGTGATGTACTCCTCGCGCGCGATCACGGGCAGGCGCGAATCCACAAGCAAGGCGGGATCGCTCAGCAGGATCTCTGTGAAGTCCTCGCGGATCCCCGTGATCTCGCCCTGAGAAAGCGGGAGTACGTCGATCATGTGGGCACGGCCGGTGAGCGCCTGTGCCGCTGCGGGAAGCGTCGCATATCGGGTTGAGCCAGTCAGAACGAACCTGCCTGGCGCGCTGTCGCGGTTAAGCTCAGCCTTGATCGCGTCGAGCAGCTCCGGCACATGCTGGAACTCGTCAATCAGCACCGGTGGTTCTCCGCGTACGAACAGGGCCGGGTCGGCTCTTGCGGCATCGCGCGTAGCGAGATCGTCGAGGTCAATGACTTCGCGGCTCCGGGAGGCCGCCAGCGCCTGTAGCAAGGTCGACTTGCCCACGGCGCGCGGACCTTGGAGTACCACCACGGGCTCGTCGTCCATGCGGCTGCGAACCACTTCGCTCAGTCGTCGATCGACGTTCTTGGACAGGATCGCTGGCACCTCTCCAAATTAGCATAGTTCCGCAACACGAGGCATTGGTGGTCCGCATCACGATGGCCCCTGATTCCGCGCCTTGAGTGATCCTTCTGCCGCAATGCGATGAGGTTCGCCCCGACGGGCGCAGGCCGCTCGCTTGGTTCGCGTAACCGGGGACGTCGACGCCGACCCCTGATGATTGGTCTTGCGATAACCGCCGGCTGGAGCGTGCTTCAGTTTGCCCCGGTATCGACTCACAGCTCGCGCTCGTTTTACGCCCAGCAAACCGCTGGGAGAGCTCGACTGCCCAGATGGGGCCCAATTGGGGCCCAGTCTGTCGAGTATGTTGCTGCTGGCGGCATCACACAGCAGCGCAAGTAACCGTTACCGTCCGGCTGTGCACGAACTGCTCGAAGCGCTGCTGAACGTTGGGATCTACGTCTTGCTGTTTGGTCTTCTGGGGTGGGCGCTCTATAACGCGTTCGGCCCGCAGGTCTTCGGCGTGCCGGCGATGTTGGGTGTCCTTGTGGTCCTGGCCGCTGTGCGTGTCTTCTCTAACGTGGGGCTGGCTGGGTTTGCGGTGGTGGTCATCGGACTGGGGGTGCTTGTGATGGTCATCGGCATGGCGATGATCGGTGGCACGAAGAGGTCCGACCGACGCAAGGATGAACGGCCCATCGACAGGCTCTAGGTGATTTCGGTCCCTGTTGAGGTGTCTCTGCGTGACGGAACGGGTTTGAGGCTGCTCGGCGAGGTGCTCGCGCCGACTGTGCTGATCGTGTGCGCGCGCTGCTCGAGCCACGGCTCGAGCGCGATCGGGGTCGCCGGCGCTCTCCCGGCGTGAGCGCGTCGCCCCGGCGCGTGCGTCAGGCGGGCGCGAGCGTCAGGCGGGCGCGAGCGTCAGGCGCGCGTGGCCCGTGGGGCCCAGCTGCGCAGGAACGCCTCGGTGGCAGCGACGTCGAGCGGTCGCGCGAACAGGAAGCCCTGCCCGCTGTCGCATTGCTCGTCCTTCAGCAGCGAGAGCTCTCGCTGCCGTTCGATGCCCTCCGCGAACGTCGCGATCGAGAGCGCCTTGCCGAGCTGCACGAGCGTGCGCAACAGCGTCTCGCCCTCCTGGTTGTGCGTGAGACCCGAGATGAATGAGCGGTCGATCTTCAGCGCGTCGACCGGAAAGCGCTGTAGGTGCGCGAGCGAGGAGTAGCCGGTTCCGAAGTCGTCGATCGCGATGCTCACGCCCAGCTGCTTGATCTCGGTGAGACGGCGAGCCGTCTCCTCGACGTCGCGCATGAGCGTCGTCTCGGTGATCTCGATCGTCAGCGCCTCGGCATCGAGGCCGCTGCTCGCGAGCGCCCCGGCGATGTCCCCGACGAGCTGGTCGGTGTCGAGCTGGCGTCCGGAGACGTTCACGGCCATCGTGATCGCATGTCCTTGCTCGCGCCACTCGGCGGCCTGGGTACAGGCCTCCTCGAGAACCCACCGGCCGATCTCGATGATCAGCCCGGTCTCCTCGAGCAACGGGATGAAGTCGTCGGGTTGCACGACGCCTCGCACGGGATGCCCCCAGCGGATCAACGCCTCCAGACCGGTGGGGCTCATGTCGTTCAGGTCGAACGTTGGCTGGTAGGCGAGGAAGAACTCCCTGTTCTCCAGCGCTTCGCGCAGATCCATCTCGAGCTCCATGTTGCTCTGCATGGCGGTCTGCATGCCGGTCTCGAACACCGCATAGCGGGCCTTGCCGTCCCACTTGGCGCTGTACATCGCGATGTCGGCATCGCGCAGCAGCTCCTCGGCCGAGATGCCCTCACCGGTCGCGATCCCCACGCTCGCGGTCACACTCACGCGAGCCTCCCCCACGGCACCGAGCGTGAAGGGGTGCTGGAGCGCGTCCAGGAGGCGTTCGGCGATGAGCTCGGCGCCGGCCGCCAGGGAGAGATCCTCGGAGATCACGACGAACTCGTCGCCGCCGAGGCGTCCCAGGGCGTCGACGTCGCGGATCACGCCCTCCAGCCGGGCCGCGACCGCACGCAGCAGCTCGTCGCCGACGGCGTGGCCGAGCGTGTCGTTGATTCCCTTGAAGTTGTCGATGTCGATGAACAGCGCCGCCACAGGCGTCTGGTTGCGACGCGAGCGCGCGAGCATCTGCTCGACGCGGTCGAGGATCAGCGTCCGGTTCGGCAGGCCCGTCAACGGGTCGTGCGTGGCCAGGAACGCGAGCTCCTCCTCGCGGCGCTTGAGCTCCTCATCGGTGCGCTTGCGCTCGATCTCGAAGCACTCGCACATGCGAACGAGGCTGAACTCGAGGCTGAGCTGAAGGATGTTGAGGGCTTCGCCGAGCGTCTCCAGCGAGGTGTCCAGCACCGTGGCGCTCTCGTGCAGGACCTCTGCCATCGAATCGCGCCAGCACAGGCATCTACGCGTGACCTCGTTCAGCGACGCTGCGCGATGTGCTGCGAGCTCACCGAAGATCTCCCAGGTTTCCTGGCCCGCCTCGCGAGCGACCTCGAGCCCCTCGCCGGCCATCCAGCGCGCCACCGCGATCGTGGAGCTCCTGCTTATCCGTTCGAAGCTGTCCTGCACCACGGCGTCGACATCGTGCCCCGAACCGCCGGTTCGAGTCACCGTCAACCTCAACACGTCCTCGGCACGCGCTTTCAGCGACTCGCCGAGCAGGCACAGCTCCTCACCGGAATGCTTCACCGGCGCGGAAGGAGGCATTGGGCCCCGCATCGCAAAATTTCCCCCAAACTCGAGCTCTTGACACTGCATGTCAGACCCAATCGGCCGAAAGGGGCAGTTCCATGAGACCGAATCCGCCGCAATAGACGTCACGTGAGTTGGCTTTAGATAGACATAGAGGTACAGTCAAAGCAAGGACGCTCGTCGAATTCCCCGACCGTCGAGTCTCGAGGCGCGGCCAAACCGGGCCCCGCTCTCGCTCGGGCCGACCGCCACGGCGGCGGGCAGCACGCGCGATCAACCGTCAGGATGATCGCGATGTCAGACACGAGGCTGGTCATCTTCGACTGCGACGGCGTGCTCGTCGACAGCGAGGTCATATCCAACGAAGTGCTCGCCCGTGAGCTGACGGCCGCGGGGCTTGCAACGACGCTTGCACAGGCTCGGCGGGACTATCAGGGGCTGCTGCTCGAGGAGATCGCGCGCGATGCCGGCGCTCGGCTCGGCCGTCCGCTCCGGGAGGATTGGATTTCCCGCTACGAGCAGGTGCGCTCCGAGGCGTTCCGACGAGAGCTGCGCCCGATCGCCGGGGCCGCCGAGCTCGTGCAGGCGGTTCGCCAGGCCGGGATCGCGGTGTGCGTGGCCTCCCAGGGGGCGCTCGCAAAGACGAGGCTCTCGCTCGAGCTGACGGGCTTGGCCCCGTATTTCCGTCCCGAGGAGCTGTTCTCCGCGGAGCAGGTGGCGCGGGGCAAGCCCTTCCCCGATCTCTTCCTGCACGCGGCCGCCGCCATCGGCGCTCCTCGGTCTCGGTGCGTCGTGATCGAGGACACCCCCTCCGGCGCTCGCGCCGCGGTGGCGGCGGGAATGCGTGTGCTCGGCTATGCGCCCGACAGCGACGCGCATGCGCTGCGCGACGCGGGCGCCGAGATCGTCATGTCCCTCGCCGAGGTGCCAGCGCTCCTGGGCCTGCCCTGAGGCGGCCGGCGCGGCGCTCAGCGCCGAGCTGCGGGCCCGGGCGGGGGCGTCGCTGCGCAACTTTGACCTGTCCCGTAGGTTTGAGTGGCATCCGACGTCCAAGCCAGGTCGTCGCAACCAATCCAACAGGGGGGATTCATGCGCAGCCGCTCCAGGGGCTTCATAGCTATGTTGGCCATCGGTGTTGCGTCGGCCACGATGGCGCTCGTCGGCATCAGCACGGCCGCTGTCAACGTCAGCGATTCGGGCTGGTCGTGGTCGAACCCCACGCCACAGGGCAGGACGCTCGCGGCGATCTCCTTCTCGGGCGGAGTCGGCTACGCGGTGGGCAGGGGCGGGACCGCGCTCTCCACGAGCAACGCGGGTGCCTCCTGGAGCGGTCTCACCACCGGCACGACCGGCGATCTGGAAAGCGTGCAGGTGCTCTCCCCGGCGAACATCGTCGTGGGCGGCGCCGGTGGGTGCATCACCCGCATCTCGGCTGACGGAGGGCAGACGTTCAAGCGGATCTTCAACGTCGCCGAAGCAGGCTGCCCCGAACCTGTGGCAGCCTTCAGCTTCGTATCGCCCCAGGTCGGTCTTCTGCTGCTGCACAACGGCTCCGTCGAGGCGACCGCCGATGGCGGCGAAACGTTCACCCGCAAGACCGGGGTTCCCGGAACCTCCGCCTCGAGCGGTGGCGGCGGAGCCGTGGGGGTGGCCCTGCACTTCCTCAGCGCAAGTGTGGGCATCGCGTTCGTCAGCGACCCCAACTCGGGCGCGAGCAGCGCCTACACGACCCCTGACGGCGGGGTCTCCTGGACGCAGGTAACGCTGCCGGCCGGCGCGAAGGTGACCTCGCTGCACTGGGTGGATGCCAACGACGCCTATGCGATCGGGCCGGGGACGTTCCTGCGCAGCAAAGACGCCGGGGTGAGCTGGGAATCGCGCCCGATAGCCGCCGGCAGCTCGTTCAACTCGATCGACTGCGCGACGGTCTCGGAATGCATCCTGACCGTGTCAGCCGGCAACGAGCTCGTGCTCACCACCGACGGTGGCGCCACCGACACCGTGAAAACGACCTCCAGCTCGCTGATCTACGGCGCGGCCTACGCCAGCTCGACCCAGATCGTGGCCGTTGGCGCCAGTGGCGCGACCGTCCTCTCTGGCGACCGCGGCGCCACCTTCGCGCCGTCGAGCGCGGACATCGGGGGGGAATACGGCAAGTTGCGCTCGGGGCCCGGAGGCCTCGTGCTGGCGCCCGGCGCAAAAGGCGACCTCGCGCTCTCCTCTGACGCCGGACAGACCTGGCGGGTGCTCGCGACCCAGACCTCGGCGGAACTCGCCGACGTCGCCTTCTCAACCCCGCAGGTGGGCTACGCCCTCGATGTGAACGGCGGCCTGCAGCAGACCAACAACGGTGGCGCCAGCTGGCTGACACTGAGCCCCGGCACGAGCACCCCCGCCAGGGCCGTGGCCGCGGTCGGCACCCGCGCGGTGCTGCTGATCGGTCCCGTGGGGATCCATCGGGCGCTGAGCGGGGGTCGCTTCGAAGCGATCTCGGGCAACGTGGTCGTGCGAGCGCACCTGTCCGACTACGACCTCGCCGGCTCCACCGTGTTCGCCTTCGGCGTCGGCACCCACACCCTGATCCGCTCCACGAACCTCGGCGGCAAGTGGACCGCGATCAAGCTGCCCCTCACCAACAGGAAGGGCAGGACGAACGTGTCGGTCCGCAGCGTGGCCTTCACCGCTCCGGGGCGCGGGCTCCTGCTCGACACGGCCGGGCGTGTGTGGCTGACCGCCAACAGCGGCAGGCGCTGGCGGGAGATCACCTCGACGGGCTCGAGCGATGGCATCCAGCTCGCCTTCTCCGACCCCCTCAACGGGTTCCTGACGGTTCGCTCGTTCGGGCGGGACACCGGCAACGCCTATGTGCTGCGCACCACCGATGGGGGGCTCAGCTGGCATCCGCAGGTGATCACCGCCGGCTCCATCCCCGTCGATGGCATCCTGGTCAGCAGTGCGATGAACGCGTCGCTGCTCATCGACAGCACCTCCGCCACCAACACGCTGCTCAAGCGCCTGCTGTTCACCACGAGCTCGGGCGGGGAAGTGGCGGGCGCGCATGCGAGCCTCTCGCTCTCCACGCGCCGGCGGAGCTTCACCAAGCGCAAGCTGAGAGCGGTACGCGGCACGATCACGGTCAACGGCACGCTCACCGGCGCCATCGGTGGCGAGCAGATCGTGGTCTCTCGCCGGGCGCTCTCGGGGGGCGCCTGGCAGCACCAGGTGGTCGTCGCGGGAGCCAACGGCGGCAGCTTCACCACCACCTGGCGGATCAGCTCCTCGTCTGTCTTCGTGGCCCAGTGGGCCGGCGACAGCGGGCGCCCGGGGCTGGGCTCGAAGGTTCTGAGCGTGACCGTCCGCTAGAGCGCTCGGCCGCGGCGGGAGCCCAGCACCCGGCACACCACGCCGCTAATCCAGCGGCGTGGTGTACGCGCTGCTGAGCCCGCCGTCGATCAGGAAGGTCGAGGCGGTCACGAAGCTCGAGTCCTCGCTGGCGAGGAACAGCGCTCCTTGCGCGATCTCCTCCGAGCGGGCGAAGCGCCCCATCGGCACGTGCACGAGGCGACGGGCCGCCTTCTCGGGGTCCTTGGCGAACAGCTCTTTGAGCAGGGGCGTGTCCACGGGACCGGGGCAGAGCGCGTTCACGCGCACGCCCCGGCGCGCGAACTCGACACCCAGCTCTCGTGAGAGCGCCAGCACGCCGCCCTTCGACGCCGTGTAGGAGATCTGCGAGGTCGCCGCGCCCATCACCGCCACGAACGAGGCCGTGTTGATGACCGAGCCGCGTGCCGGTCCGTCGTTGTCGAGCAGGTGGGGGATGCCGTGCTTGCAGCACAGGAACACGCTGCGCAGGTTGACGCTCTGCACCCGCTCCCATGCCTCGAGCGTGGTCTCGAGCACCGAGCCGTCATCGCTGGGGGAGATGCCCGCGTTGTTGAACAGCACGTCGATGTGCCCGTACTCCTCGCGCACGCGGGCAAAGACGCCGCGGACCTGCTCCTCGTCGGTGACGTCCGCCTGCAAGGCGAGCTCGCCGGGGCAGTCGGGCTGCAGGTCCACGCCGACCACCGTTGCGCCCTCGCGGGCGAACAACTCGACGCTGGCGGCGCCGATCCCGCCACTCGCCCCGCTCACCACGCACACGCGCCCGTCGAGCCTGCCCGCTTGAGCCATCATCCCTCCGTCGCGTAGAAGATCGTCTTGAGCTCCGTGTAGGCCTCGAGCGCGTGCGGCCCGAGCTCGCGCCCGTAGCCCGACTGCTTGAAGCCGCCGAAGGGCGTGCTCACCCGCACCGAGGTGTTGGCGTTGATCGAGAGCACCCCCGTCTCCACCGCGCGCGCCACGCGCAGCGCCCGTGCGCCATCGCGCGTCCAGATCGAACCGGACAGCCCGTAGATCGTGTCGTTGGCCAGGCGGATGGCCTCGGCCTCGTCGCGGAACGGGATCACGGCTGCGATCGGGCCGAACACCTCCTCGCGGGCCACGCGGTCGCTGGATCTCACCGGAGCCATCACGGTCGGTGCGAACCAGAACCCGGCGCCCTCGGGGGCGCTGCCGCGAAAGGCAACCGGCGCCTCTCCGTCGAGGAACGAGGCCACGGTGTCGCGCTGGGCGGCCGATATCAGCGGGCCCATCTGCGTGGACTCATCCAGCGGATCGCCGACGCGCAGCGCCTTCACCTCGCGCTCGAGCATCGCCATGAACGGATCGAGCGCCTCCTCCTGGACGAGAATGCGCGAGCGCGCGCAGCAGTCCTGGCCGGCGTTGCCGAACACGGCCGAGGGCGCCGCGACGGCTGCCGCCTCGAGGTCGGCGTCGGCGAAGACGATGTTCGCCGACTTGCCGCCGAGCTCCAGGGTGACGCGCTTGATCGTGGCGGACGCCGCCGCTGCGATCGAGCGTCCCACCTCGGTCGAGCCGGTGAAGGCGATCTTCGCCACGTCGGGATGCTCGACCAGGCGCTGCCCGCAGGTGCGTCCCGGACCGACGACCACGTTCACCACGCCCTCGGGCAGGCCCGCCTCGAGGGCGAGCTCGGCGAAGCGCAGGGCCGTCAACGGGGTGAGCTCGGCCGGCTTCAGGACCACCGTGTTGCCGGCCGCCAGCGCCGGCGCGAGCTTCCAGGAGGCGATCGTGAGCGGGAAGTTCCACGGCGTGATCAGGCCGACCACGCCGACCGGCTCGCGCACGGTGAACGCCTGACCGCCCGCCACGGGAATCGTGTCTCCGAGCAGCCGCTCGGGCGCGCCGGCGTAGTAGCGGAAGGTGTCCACCACCATGCCCATCTCGCCACGGGCGTCGACGATCGCCTTGCCCGCGTTTCGGGCCTCGAGCAGCGCCAGCTCCTGCTGGTGCGCGGCGAGCGTGTCAGCGAGCGCGTACAGCTGGCGGGCACGCTCGCCCGGCGCAAGCGCCCGCCACGCCGGCAGCGCCTCCCTGGCCCGCGCGACCGCCTCGTCGACCTCCTCGACGCCGGCGCGCGGGATCTCGGCGAGCACCGCCTCGGTGGCGGGCTCGAGCACTGTGAGCAGCTCGCTCAGCGCTCAGCCCTACGGGAACTGCGAGATGTCGGGCAGGGCCTCCGCCGCGTCGAGTTCGTCGATCGTGCGGATCGGGCCTGTGAAGGTGCGTTTCGCCGACAGCGTGTACCAGATCGTGACCCCGAGCATCACGCCGATCGTCACGATTGGGGCGTAGTTGACGGCCGACCAGTTGAAGCCGGATTTGAAGAACACGCCTTCGGGGGCGAACGGCAGGCAGAAGATGACCACGCAGATCGCCACCCAGCTGAAGGCGATCGGGTTCATCCATTTGTACTTCTTGCCGAGCGTCCACGGCCCGGCCTCGAACCTATCGCCCATCCGCCAGCGCAGGAACACGGGGATCGTGTATGCGATGTAGAGGCCGATGACGGAGATCGAGGTGACCGCGAGGAACGCCACGGGCGTGCCCAGATGGTTGGGGAAGTAGGCGGGGATCGTGACGATCATCGCGAACAGGCACACGAACAGGACGGACCATGTGGGCGTGCGGTTCTTGCCCAGGCGCCGCCAGAGGTTGTGCCCGGGGACTGCCCCGTCGCGAGAGAACGCGAAGGTCATGCGCGAGGCGCTCGTCACGCACGCCATGCCGCAGAAGATCTGACCGATGGTGGCGATCAGGATAACCGCCTTCGCCGCCGCCGAGCTCAGCGCGGTGGTGAAGATCGCGATCGCCGGGAAGCCCGCTTTGAGCAGTTCCGGCTCCTTGCTCTTCTGGATCGCGAAGGTGATCGCCAGCAGCACGATCCAGCCGACCACCGCCGAGTAGAAGACCGAGCGCCACACGCCTTTCGGCGCCTGCTCGGCCGCGCCGTGGGTCTCCTCGGAGACGTGCGCCGAGGCGTCATAGCCGGTGATCGTGTACATCGTCAGCAGGAACCCGAGCGGCAGCACGTAGAACCAGTACATGTGGCCGCTGAAGCCCGACACGTTGGCGCGGTGGCCGAACACGTAGGAGAGGCTCGCGTGGTGGCTGGGGACGAAGATCAGGATCACCACGATCACCGCCACGCCGATCAGGTGCCACCACACCGAGATGCCGTTGAAGATCGAGACGAGGTGGCTGGAGAAGACGTTGATGAGCCCGTGGACGATCAGCAGGAACGCGAACAGCGCGAAGTTGACATGGGCCGAGTAATGGACGTTTTCTCCCGCCGCCGCCTTGGTGAAGTTGAAGATGAAGTGGACGTTGTAGAGCCCGAGCAGGTTCATCAGGAAGGTCGCGCACACGTAGTCGACCGACGCGACCACCGCGACGAGGCCGATCAGGTTGAACCAGCCGGTGAACCAGCCCCAGCGTGCGCCGCCGAGCTTGGAGGCCCAGTAGTAGATCCCGCCCGCCGTTGGCATCGCCGAGGCGAGCTCGGACATCGAGAAGGCGACCATCAGGATCAGGACGCTGATGATCGGCCACATGATCGAGATCGCGATCGGGCCACCGTTCTTGAACGCCTGGCCATAGGTGGTGAAGCAACCGGCGAGCACCGAGATGATCGAGAACGAGATCGCGAAGTTGGAGAATCCACTCCACCCGCGCTTCAGCTCCTGTTTGTAGCCAAGCTCGGCAAGGCGCTGCTCGTCTGCGCTCAAAGTCCCGGTAGTGCTCATCGGCTGGCCCCCTCGAGGAGAAAAGGTTTGGACATCCTTCCTTCGATCGTGACAATAAGCGCGATCACGGACGGAAGTCAAGAGCACAGGCGCCCAAAGATCACCACTTTGCGCCGGACAGCTGGCCAAGCTCACGGGAGGACGGGATCCCGCTGCCGATCTGGCGCGCTGTGATGGCTTCGGGCGGCGCATGCGCCGCCCGGGCCGTGCCACATGTGGCACGGCCTCGCAGTTGGCGCATGCGCCAACTGCCGGCGGGCGCATGCGCCCG
>Ga0207927_1000008_pt1 | contig 116090 bp, 112 predicted proteins | sample NGESurdeep072012_2_FD_184456 | JGI IMG/M metagenome (GOLD analysis project Ga0207927, IMG submission 184456) | Arctic peat soil microbial communities from Barrow, Alaska - NGEE Surface sample 210-2 deep-072012 (SPAdes) | ecosystem: Environmental > Terrestrial > Soil > Wetlands > Peat ... | reverse complement strand
TCCCCGGCCCCGGCTCGAAGCGCATGAACCCATACGGCTTCGTCGCCGCCGCATCCACGACCTCCCAGATATCGATGCCCATCCGATCCGTGAGCATCGCGAGCTCGTTCACCAGCGCGATGTTCACCGACCGGAAGATGTTCTCCAAGAGCTTCGTCAGCTCCGCCGCCTCCGGGCTGGACACAAGCAGCACGCGGTCGCACACGAGCGCGTACAGCGCCTGCGCCCGCTCGGCGCAGGTCTCGGTAAGGCCGCCGACGACCTTCGGCGTGTTGCGAAGCGTGTAGTCCGTTCTCCCGGGGTCGACGCGCTCCGGAGAGAACGCCAGGTGGAAATCCCGGCCGGCCGCGAGCCCCGACTCCTCCAGCAGCGGTGCCACCCGCTCGCGGGTCGTACCCGGATAGGTGGTGGACTCGAGCACCACCAGCTGCTCCGCCTGCAGCACCTCCGCCAGCGCACGCGTCGCGTCGATCAAGGGCCCCAGGTCGGGCTCACGGTTGCGCGTGAGCGGCGTCGGCACGCAGATCAGCACAGCGTCCGCCTTCGCCAGATCCGCGTAGCGCGTGGTCGCGTGGATGCGCTCGCCGAGGACGCTCAGGGAATCGCTCGGAACGTCCTCGATGTAGGACCGCCCCGCGGACACCGCCTCGACCTTGCGCGAGTCCACGTCCACCGCGACCACCTCGCAACCCTCCTGCGCGAAGGCCACGGCCAGCGGCAAGCCCACATAGCCCAGCCCGATGACACCGACGGTGGTCATTCAGGGCGCCAGTGTAAGGGCTCTGAGGGACGGGCCTCGCTCGGCTCTCACGTGCAGGCCGCGGCGGCCTGAAGCGATTGGATGTCGGCGCGCACCATGCGCTGCACCAGCTCCTCGAAGCCCACCCGCGGCCGCCAGCCCAGCTCCTCGCGAGCCCGCGAGGGGTCGCCGACGTTCGGGGTGCTCTCCTTCTCGCGTACGAGCGAGTCGTCCACACGGATGTAGCGCTCGGCCTCCAGCCCCACGCATGCGAACGCGGCGCCCGCAAGCTCGGACACGGTGTGCGGGACGCCGCTGGCCAGCACGAAGTCGCCGGGGCGCTCCTGCTGCAGCATCAGCCAGGCGCCCTCCACGACGTCGCCGGCGAAGGACCAGTCGCGGATCGCCTCCAGCGACCCGAGCGTCAGCTCCTCCTGCATGCCCAGCGAGATGGCGGCGACGGCGCGGCTGATCCTGCGCGTGACGAATCGCTCTGGCCGGCGCTCGGACTCGTGGTTGAAGGCGATGCCCGAGCAGGCGAACAGCCCGCCGCGAGCGCGCAGCAGTCCCACCAGCTGGTGCGCGGCGAGCTTGGCGACCGCATACGGCGTGGTGGGCCGGCACGGTGTGTCCTCGCGCTGGGGGCTCTCACCGGCCTCGCCGAAGATCGAACCCGACGCCGCCACGAACACGCGAGCCGAGGGCTCGAGCTCCCGCACGCCTTCGAGAATCGCCGTGCACGAGCCCACGATCGCCCGCAGCGTCTCGCTCGGCCGCTCCCACGAGGCGGGCACGAACGAGGGGGCGGCGAAATGGTAGATCTCAGCCGGCCGCGTCTGCTCGATGGCGCCGCGCAGCGTGCCCGGCTCGAGCAGATCGGCCTGCACCAGATCGATCTGTCCGCGCAGATGCTCGGAGCACCCAAGCGAAGCCTCGGGCGCGGTCCTGCTCACCCCGGTCACGCGGTAGCCCTTGCCGAGCAGCAGCTCCGCCAGGAACGAGCCGTCCTGACCGGTGATGCCGGTGATCAGCGCGGTGGGCGAGGAAGGCATAGCGAGAGCTTACGTCCTCCCGGCGAGAGCGACGGTGGGATCGTAGATGCCCGCCAGGGCGGCTGCAAGCGCCTCTGGCGCGCACGCCTGTTCGATGCGCAGCCGGTTGGCCCGGGCGGCCGAACGGTCGCCGGCGAGCCGCCCGATCGCCTCGGCCAGGGCGCCCGGATCGTCCGGGCGCACGAGGGCCTCTGCCGGCAGGAGCTCCCTCAGCGCACCGACGTCACTGGCGGCCACGGGCAGCCCGGCGGCCATCGCCTCGGCAACCGCAGCCCCGAACGTCTCGGCCGAGCGCGACGGAGCGAGCGCGATCGAGGCGCCGCGGCGCAGACGCTTGAGCTCCTCGTCGTCCACGCGTCCCACGAATCGAACATCAGCGCCGCGCGCGCTCTCTCGCAGCGAGGCCCGCTCCGGTCCCTCGCCGGCGACCACCAGCGGGATCCCGATCCTGGCGCAGGCCTCGAGCGCCACGTCGACGCCCTTCTCGGGCGAGAGCCGGGAGACGACCAGCGCGTATGACCCGGCGAGGGGCTCCGCCTCCGCCTGTGAGTCGAGCGCGCGCACGGGCGGCGCCAGCACATGCGTGCGCTCCCAGGGCAGGGGCGCGCCGAGCTCCCGCAGCCGCTGCAGGGCGAACCGGCTGGGGACCACGACGGCATCGGCCTGCTCGACCAGCCGCCGCTGCCACAGCGCCAGCGAGGTGCCGTAGGCCAGCGCCTCGGGAAGGCTGCCCCGGCAGTTGAGCCGCACTCCCGGGAGGGTGTCGCGCCCGTGGCAGCGCGTGCACTCGGCGCCGCGGGTGAAGCAGACGCCGACCGCGCACACGAGGCGATACTGGTGCAGGTGCAGCACGACGCGCGCCCCGGCGCCGCGGGCGGCGGCCAGCGCGCGCCAGCCGAGAGCGGGCTGCAGGTTGTGCGCGTGCACGACGCGCGCCCCGCTCAGGCGCACCGCACGCGCCACCTCGTCGGGATCGAGCCCTCCGCGCAGCAGCCCGACGGCAGCACGCCCGCGGCGGAGCTCGCCCGAGTCGCGCGTCAAGAGCTCGGCGTCCTCGCCGAGATGCTCGCGCACGAGCCAGATCAGATCCGCGACCACGCGCTCCTCCCCACCGGTGGTGCGATAGCGGTTGTGCAAGAACAGGACCATCCGCGCAAACCTAGACTGTCTGCGAGATGCGGCCGGCCTCGATCATCGTTCCCACGCGGGAGCGCCTCCCCTACCTCGAGGTGGCGCTCGAGTCGCTCGCACCCGACGCCGCGCGCCTCGGTGCCGAGATCGTGGTGGTCGACGACGCCGGGCCCTCGCCGGCGGCGCGCGCGCTGGCCGCCCGCTTCGGGGCGCGCTACGAGGCCCACCCGCGCCCGCTCGGGCTGAACGTGGCACGCAACACGGGGGTGGCACGCTCAGATGGAGAGCTGGTGGTGTTCGTCGACGACGACATCCGCGCCGCTCCCGGATGGCTGCAGGCGCTACTCGACGCAGCTGGCCAGCATCCCGACGTGGACGTGTTCACGGGGCCGATCAGGGCCCGCCTGGAGGGAGACGCGCCGCGCTCGTGCGGCCGCGAGGCCCCGCCGATCACGACGCTCGAGCTCGGCCCCGCAGACACAGAGGCCCGCTTCGCATGGGGCGCCAACATGGCGATCCGTCGCAGCGCGCTGGAGCGGGTGGGTCCCTTCGACGTCTCACTCGAGCACGGCGGCGATGAGCAGGAGTGGCAGGAACGGATGCGTGCACAGACGCCTGGCGCGCGGGTCCTCTACGTGGCGGGTGCGGCCGTGGAGCACCGTCGCGCCGGGGCCGACGCGCGCCTGCGCGCGCTGGCGCGCGGAGCCCACGCTCGCGGTCGCGCCGCGCGCCGCTTCGACGCCAGGCGCGGGCAGGCACCCTCGCTCGCACGTGAGCTGCGCACGCTCTGCGGCTCCCTCGCCCACGTGGCTCGCCGCCGCTGCCCGGCCGGGCTCACGATGGCGGCGCACAGCGCCGGGCGCGTGCGCGAAGCGCTGCGCGAACGCAGGGGGCCAGCGGCGCCGGGGCCGGCCACAGCGGACGACTTCCTGTCGGGCACCAGCGGGACCGTCGGCGGCCTCGACGCGCTCGGCCGCGCCGGGGCCGACGAGGCGGTCAACGCCTGGGAGCTCCTGAGCGGGCGGCGCCTGCGGCTCGCGCGCGCCGCCGGCCACGCACCCGCCACACGCCGGGTCCTCGCGCTCGGCGTGGAGCGCCCCGAGCGACGCGAGCTGGCGCGGGCGATCGGCGCCGAGCTCGCGCGCTCGCGCCATCACGTCGAGCTTCACACCCGCCCCCCGGGAGATCGCGGCAAGTTCGAGAACCTCAACCTCCTGCTCGACGAGCATCCGCCCGAGAGCTATGACTGGCTGCTGGTCGTCGACGACGACGTGCGGCTCCCGCACGGCTTCCTCGACCGCTTCGTGTTCCTATGCGAGTCCTTCTCGCTCGCGCTGGCCCAGCCGGCCCATCGCCTGCACTCACACGCGGCCTGGCCGGTGACACGCCGGCGGCCCGGCAGCGTGGTGCGCGAAACGGCATTCGTCGAGATCGGCCCCGTCACGGCCTTCGCCCGCGTCACCTTCCCGGTCCTGCTTCCCTTTCCAGCGCTGCGCATGGGCTGGGGCCTGGACGTGCACTGGGCGGCGCTCGCGCGTGAGCACGGCTGGCGCTGCGGCGTGGTGGACGCCGTCTCGATCCGGCATCTGGCAGCACCCGCCGCCGCCGCATACCCGCGCGAGGCGGCCGTGGCCGAGGCGCGCTCCTTTCTCGCGGCTCGGCCCTATCTGAGCGCCCGCGAGGCCGGGCGCACCCTCGCGACCCACCGCCACTGGTGAGCCGCGCGAGCCGCGAGCGCCCGCGGGTCGCGGTCGTGGCCGAGTTCTATCCGAGCCGCCGCGATCCCGTGCTGGGCGTGTGGGCGCACCGCCAGGCCGTGGCCGCTCGCGACGCCGGCGCGGACGTGCGGGTCCTGGTACTGCACCGCCTCGTCCCGCCGCGCTCCGCCGTGGCCGCGGGCGCCGCCGGCGCGGTGGGCGCGCTGTCCGAGCGCCTCGGCGAGCCCCGCAGGCAGACCCGCGACGGACTGGAGGTCTCCTACGTCTCCTACCTCTCTCCGCCGCGAGAGCGCTCCTACCCGACCTGGGGCGCCTGGGCGGCGCCACCGCTCGCACTGGCGCTGCGGCGTCTGGCGCGCTCGTTCCCCTTCGAGATCGTCCACGCCCACAACGCGGTGCCCGCCGGAGAGGCGGTGCGGCGCGCACGCACCCGCACGCCTGTGATCGTGTCGGTGCACGGTGGCGATGTGCTCTACACGGCGGGACGCGGGCAGGCCGGCGCACAGGCGGTCAGGCGCGGGCTCTCAGCCGCGCAGCTGGTGCTCGCAAACAGCGAGGGCATCGCCGAGATGGCACGACAGCACGGGGCACGCAGAACGCGCGTGGTGCATCTCGGGGCCGACCTGCCGGCCGCCGCCGCCACCACGAGGCGCACCGGCCCGCCCTCGCTGGTGACCGTGGCGCACCTCGTTGCCCGCAAGCGCCACGCCGATGTGCTGCGCGCGCTGGCCGTGCTGCGACCGCGACATCCCACGTTGCGTTACTCGATCGTCGGCGAGGGCCCTGAGCGCACAGCCCTGGAAGGGCTGGCGGCTCGCCTGGGGGTCGCCGATCGCGTCGACTTCCACGGGCAGCTGGATCCCGAGGCGGCCGTCGAGCAGGCTCGTCGCTGCACGCTGTTCGTGATGCCCTCGACCGATGAGGCGTTCGGCGTGGCCTATATCGAGGCGATGGCCGCCGGCGTGCCCGCGATCGGATGTCGCGGCGAGCCCGGGCCGGAGGAGATCGCGGCGGCTGGCGACGGCTTCCTGCTGGTGCCGCCGGGCGACATCGAGCGCCTCACCCAGCGTATCGACGAGCTCCTCTCCGATCCGCGCCGCCTGCGCGAGGCCGGACAGCGCGCCCGCGCGACGGTGGCGGTCAACTTCACGTGGGAGCGCTGTGGCGAGGAGACGCTCGATGCGTATCGGCAGGTGCTGGGGTGAAGCCGGTCCTGTTCGTAACCGGGCACGCACCCGCCTACCGTGTGGGGGCGTTCGCACGCCTGCACGAGCTCGAGGGCATCGAGCTCGCCCTGTTCGGTGGGCCCTCCAAGCATGGCGGCGCCGCCTTTGCGGGCGAGCTGCCGTTTCCCCATCGGCGAGTGCGCCCGATCGAGCTGGGGGTGCTCGCGCGGGGGTCGCGCTATCGCGCCGTGATCTGTTCCACAGGCGGTCGCCTGGCGCTGCTTTCGACCTGGGCCGGTGCCCGCCGCGGACACGCCCCGCTGATCCTGTGGGCCTCGCTGTGGGCGCATCCGCGCAGCGGCGCCCACGCCCTCAGCTACCTGCCGCTGCGCCGTCTGTATCGCTCGGCCGATGCCGTGGTCACCTACGGCCCGCACGTCAGCGCCTACGTGAGCGCACGCGGCGCGCGCAACGTGCACATCGCCCCGCAATCGGTCGACAACGACTTCTGGAGCGCGCCCGACGTGGCTCCGCCGAGGATGAGCTCATGGCCCACCGAGCCCGAGGTCAGGTTCCTGTTCGTGGGACGCCCCGCTCCCGAGAAGGGGCTGGCGGTGCTGACAGCGGCCTGGCGGGGCGCGGCGCTGGCGCCGCAGGAGGCCGCGCTCGTGCTCGCAGGCGTAGACACGCAGTCGGTCCCTCTCGACGGAGGCGGAGCGGGCGCCTCGACGATCGTCTGCCTCGGCGCTATCGGCCGGGAGGAGCTGCGCGAGGTGTATGCGGCCAGCGATGTGCTCGTGGTGCCCTCGATCGCGACCCGCACCTTTCGCGAGCCGTGGGGGTTGGTTGTGAACGAGGCGATGAACAGGGGGCTTGCGGTGATCGCGACAGATGCAGTGGGAGCCGCCGCCGGGGGCCTGGTGCGCGACGGGCAGAGCGGGCTGATCGTGCCCGCGGGGGATCCCCTGGCGCTCGCAGAGGCCATCACGCGCTTGGCGCAGGACGCCCCGCTGCGCACGCGGCTGGGCGCAGCGGGGGCGAATGACGTGCGGGCATACAGCCACGATGCGTGGGCTGAGGGCTTCTCGCGGGCGCTGTCCTCGCTGGGCCTCTCCCGGAGGCGTTGGTAGCGTTGGCTGGTCAGCCTATGAGAATTGCCCGCCTCGAGAACCGAATAGCCCTTCTGGCCGCGCTGCTGACAGCGACGGCGCTCGCGAGCGCACCGATCGCACGCGCGGATGTGGGCGAAAAGATCATCCAGCGCTGCACCCACGGGGAATCGTTGGGCGGATTCAGCCAGAGCGCCTACAGCAGGGCGCTCAAGGAGCTGAGCGCGGACGCGGAAGAGTACACGGACTGCTCCTCGCTGATCCGCCAGGCCCAGCAGGCGGCGGCCGCCGGGAGGCAGAGCGGCGGAGCGGCGACGCGGGCTGGCTCCATCACTCCGACGGCGGCCTCGCCGGCCGAGCGGAAGGCGGTCGCCCGAGCGGCCGGCTCCGGGGCAGGACCGGTGAGCCTGGATGGCCAGATCATCCATCCGGGCGTCGTGCACGCCAGCATCGCGAGCGCGTTCAGCTCCCTGCCCACCCCGCTGCTCGCCACGCTCGCGTTCCTGCTTGCCTGCCTGGCGCTGGTCGTGGGCGGCGCCGTGCGCAACCGTGTCCGTGGCGGGCGCTCCGACTGAGCCTGTGTCGAGGATCGACGTGCCAGAGGCAGAGGCAGAGGCAGAGGCGCCGGCGCCGGTCAGGTGGGGGGAGCGGCTGCGACCCGTAGACGGCGGCTCGGTGGCGAGACGAGGACTGTGGTGGCCCACGCTGCTCGTCGCCGGGCTGGCCTGCTTCATCACCTTCTACGCGAAGGGCGGTGGCATCAACCTCGAATCGACGGCCACGACGGAGATCGCGCTGACGCTCCTATCCGGGGCACTGGCGGCGCTGGCGGTGGCATTCGCCCCGCGAAGGGCACGCGTCTGGGGAGCGTGGTCACTCGCGCTGCTGCTCGCGTTCACGTTCCTGACGGCGCTCTCGGTGGTCTGGTCGGTGCAACCGGATGACAGCTGGCGCGATGCGGGGCGGATGCTCGCCTACAGCGGCGTCTTCGGCGCAGCCCTCGCACTCGCGCGCCTCGCGCCCGAGCGCTGGCCGGCTCTGCTCGGCGGACTCGCGCTTGCGGCAGTGGCGATATGCGGCTATGCGCTGCTGACGAAGGTCTTCCCCGGGGATCTGGCCCCCACGAATGAATTCGCGCGCCTGGAGGAACCGATCGGATATTGGAACGCGATCGGGCTGACGGCGGCGATGGGGGCGATCTGCTGCATCTGGCTCGGCTCCCGCAGGGCCGGCCATGCGCTGCTGAGCGCCCTGGCCTACCCGGCGATGGGACTGCTGCTGCTCACGCTCGTGCTGGCCTACTCGCGTGGGGCGCTGGCTGCCTTCGCGGTCGGTCTCGTGCTGTGGTTCTGCATCGTGCCGCTGCGGCTGCGCGGCGCGGCGGTCCTGATCGTCGGCGGCCTCGGCGCGGGCGGCGTGGCGGCGTGGGATTTCTCCAATCACGCGCTGAGCGCCGAAAAGGTGCCTCTGGCAGAACGAATCGTCGCGGGGCACCAGCTCGGCGCGCTCGTGCTCGCGATGCTCGTAGCGCTCGCGCTGGTCGGGGTGGGGATCGGGTTCGTGACGGCCAGACACGCGCCGGCGCTCGTGCTGCGCCGCCGCGCCGGAGCGACCCTGCTCGCCCTGATCCTGCTGGCCGTGCTCGCGCTTGCTGGCGCGCTCGCGCACAGTCATCGTGGTTTCACGGGGAGCATCTCCCACGCCGTCGACGCGCTCACCAACCCCAATGCCAAACCGCCCCCCAATACTCCCGACCGCCTCACGGCCGTGGCCAGCGTGCGCGCGCGCTACTGGAAGGAGGCGCTCGAGGTCTTCGAATCCAACCCGGCGCTCGGAGTGGGCGCCGAAGGGTATGCGACGGCACACCTGCGCTACCGCCACGAGACGCTCAACGTCAGACACGCCCACGGCTTCATCGTGCAGACGCTCGCCGATCTCGGCCTCGTCGGCCTGGCGATCTCGCTCGCCCTGCTGCTCGCCTGGATGGCGGCCGCCGGGCGCGCCACGCATCCGTTCAATCGGCGCTGGCCGAGCTGGAAGGCCTGGCTGAGCCTGCGCGGCGGGGGAGCGCTCCCCGGCTGGCGCCGCGTGGGCGAGGGCGATCTCGCGCTGTACACCCCCGAGCGCATCGGGATGCTCAGCATGCTTTGCCTCGTGGTGGTCTTCGGCGCACACTCGCTGGTGGACTGGACCTGGTACGTGCCCGGCGATGCCTGCGTGGCCCTGATGTGCGCGGGCTGGCTCGCCGGCCGCGGACCGCTGGCCGCGGTGCCGGGCGCAGCCAGGATCGAGTCACCCTCCGATGGCGATGCTGAACACGCAGAGCCCCTCGCCGCCCGCACTCGATTCTTGACGTGGAAGCCCGGCGAACCCGGGTTCACGCGCACGGCGGTCCTCGCCACGGTGATCGTGGCCGCGCTTCTGGGCGCCTGGTCGCAGTGGCAGCCCCTGCGCGCCGAAGACGCCCGCGAAGAAGCGCTCGGACTGCTCGCGACCAACCGTCCCGCGGCCAACGCGGCCGCCGAGGAGGCGGTCGCGCGCGATCCGCTCTCGGTCGAAGCCCTGTTCACCCTCGCGGACGTGCAGAAGGTCGCCGGACAGCGCAGCCTTGCGCGTGCGACGCTCCAGCGAGCGGTGCGCCTGCAGCCCTCCAACCCCCAGACGTGGCTGGAGCTCGCGCGCTTCGATCTGAGCAGCGATCCGAAGTCGGCCTTGGCGGAGCTGCAGGCGACCATCTACCTGAACCCGGAGTCGATCGCCGCGGAAGCGATCACGCCTCCGGGCGGCCAGCCCGAAGCGATCGAAATCTACAACGACTACATCCAGGCGCTGCGTGCCAGCGCCAGGGCCGCGGCGCTCAAAAGCGCGATCGGATCGCGCTCGCCAGGAGCAGGCGCCGTGCACCCGGGCGCCCGCCGTGGCGGGCGATCTGGACTTCCTCAAAGCCAAAATCCTCGATCAGCCGGCTGAGCGTCGCGCGGTTGTAGAAGCGCAGATGCTCGCTTCGCGGGTCGAAGCGAGCGGCGAAGGCGCTGCTCGAGAGCGCGGTCGCCAGCAGGGTGAGCGGACCGTGGTCGGGAGTGCTCGCCAGCAGCTTTCCGCCCGAGCGCAGGACCCGCCGCACCTCCGACATCCAGGCACTCGTGTCGGCGACGTGCTCGATGGCCTCGCCCGCCCACACGACATCGAAGCGCGCGTCCGCCAGCGGCCAGGGACCGTGCACGTCCACGAGGCGCAGGTCGAGCTCGGGGTGGCGAGCGCGTGCTCGGCGCAGGGGCTCCTCGGCCACGTCGATGCCGACCACCTCCGCTCCGGCTGCAGCCAGCTCCGCCGCGAAGCGCCCCTCCCCACATCCCACGTCGAGGACGCGGTCGCCTGCGCCCACGTGCTCGAGCAGGAATCGACTGCGTACAGAGAAGTCGGCGGGCTCGAGATCCTCTGGCAGCGACCGCCACGCCTCTTCGTAGTAGTCGCGCGAGGACATGGCAGCCCAGGCTAGAGCCCGGCGTGCAGCGAAGCTGTCATCCCTACCCAGCTCTGCGCAAAGCGACTATGTTGGCGTGGTGTGCGCTATGGGGATGATGTGAGACCGGGAAACATGCTGTGAGGGTGGCCTTCGACAGCCGAGCGGTCTCCGATCCCGACGGCGTGGGACGCTACTCCCGCTGCCTGTTGAAGGCTCTGATCGAGACGAGGGGCGCCGGGGAGGAGCTGCTCGAGACCCCACGCCCGTCGGCGACGCTGCGGGCGCACAGCCCGGATGTCCTGCACGCACCGTGGATGGACGGGGCGATGCTCCATGCCCCCTGCCCGATGGTGGTCACGATCCACGACCTGGCGGCGCTCAAGCGCCGCAGCGAGTACCTGCGCACGGGCATGCGCATGCGCCTGCGCCAGCTCGCGGTGCAGCGCGCCGCCGCCGTGATCGTGCCGAGCGAGACAGTGGCGGCCGACGCCATGAGCCACCTGCGGATCGAGCGCGACCGCGTGAGCGTGATCCCGGAGGCGGCGGACGCGTCCATGTACGCGCGTACCTCCTCGGAGATCGCCGCGGTCAGGGCACGCTACTCGCTGCCCGGGCGCTATCTGGTGTGGGTCGGCGGCCTGCAGCACCCCAACCCCGGCAAGCCGATCACCCGCCTGGCGGCAACGCCGCGCGAGATGCCGCTCGTGCTGGTCGGACCCACGCGGCCATGGGCGCACGAGCTGCCGGACGTGATCCTCACGGGGCAGGTCCCGGACGAGGATCTCGCCGCCATCTACTCCGGCGCGCACGCGCTCGTGCTGCCCTCGGAGCACGCCGGCTTCGGGCTGAGCGCGGTCGAGGCGCTCGCCTGCGGCACACCGGTGGTCGCATGCGAGGTGCCCGCGCTGCGCGAGGTCCTCGACCAGCGGGCCGAGTTCGTGGCGCCGGGGGAGCTGGGCGCGCTGATCGCCGCCGCCCAGCGGGCCAGGCGTCCCGCGCCGCCGCCGCCTCCATGGACCTGGCAGGACGCCGCCCGCGCGACCTGGGGCGTGTACGCGCGGGCGATCGCCGCCGTGGCGGCACAGCGCACCGCTCCTCGCGGGCCACGCAGGCGTCCGGCCGCGGGCATCGACGGGCTGGAGGCTCAGTAGGCGCCGCGCCGCGAGACGACGGCGGGGATGGTCTTCAGGAGGATCGTCAGATCGAGCGCCAGCGACCAGCGCTCGAGGTAGATGAAGTCCAGGTGCACGAGATCGTCGAAGTCGAGCTCCGAGCGGCCTGAGACCTGCCACAGCCCGGTGATCCCGGGAAGCACCAGGTAGCGCTTGCGGTGCCACTCCTCGAGCATCTCGTAGTCGCGCTCGGGCAGCGGGCGCGGCCCCACGAGCGACATCTCGCCGCGGAGCACGTTGACCAGCTGCGGCAGCTCGTCGAGCGAGAAGCGCCTGAGCACTTGCCCGATCGGGGTGAGGCGGGGATCGTCGCGGATCTTGAAGAGCGCGCCTGAGGCCTCGTTGAGCTCTTCCAGGTCGGCCTGCTGCTCTTCGGCGTTTGTGTGCATCGTGCGGAACTTGAGGCAGTCGAACGGGCGCTGGCCGATCCCCCGGCGTTCTGAGCGAAACAGGACAGGACCCCGCGAGCTCACCCACACGGCGAGCGCGATCGCCAGCAGCAGCGGGCTGAGGAGCAGCAGCATCAGCGTGGAGCCGACGATGTCGAAGGTGCGCTTGAGGGCGAAGTCCACGCCCTCGAAGACCGGCGGGCCGAGTTCGAACAGCGGCACCGACTGGCCGGGCACGAACTCGGCTCGGTGAATCAGGATCTCCATCGTGGAGGGCGCCAGGCGCACCCTGATCCCGCGCCGGTGGCACTGATCGACCATCTCCACCGCGTCGTCCTTGGGGAAGTCGGGGTCGGCGATGATGACCTCGTCGATCCGCTGCGAGCCGAGCACCCGCTCCAGGTCCGCCAGCGAGCCGAGCGGCGTCACGCCGTTCTCCGGCAGTGGCTGCGGTGAGAGGAAGCCGACGACCTCGATCGGCGAGTGCGGCGCGTCGCTGAGCGCGTGGGCCACGTCGCCGATGTGCTTGCCGCGCCCGACGAGCACCGCGCGGCGCCGGTATCCCGCGGCCCGCAGCAGGACGGCGGTGAGCTTCTCATAGACGCCGCGGGTGGCGGCTATGAAGAAGATGGCGAACGCCAGAGAGCTCCAGAAGAGGTAGTAGCTGGAGAAGTGTTCGCCGCTGACCACCGCGAAGATGATCGCCACGAAGGCCACCTGGAAGAGCGAGCCCACGATCCGCGAGAGCCCCGGGCGCAGCGCCCGCTCGGCATAGAGGCCCGAGCGCGCGAACAGCAGGGCCGTGAGCAGGTAGGCGAAGGGCAGGAAGTGTTCGGTCGTTTCGCGAGCGTGCACCGCCTGCACCCGGCCGTGAACCACTTCCTTGAGCACGAGCGCCGTGAAGATGGCGAGCGCCACACCGCCGAAGTCGAGCGCCAGCAACGAGACCACGCGGCTGACGCGCCGCACGGTGGAGCGCCGCAGCAGGAAGGACAGCACCGGCGGGCGGCGACTGCGGATGTCGCGGTCGGGCAGCTCGAGCGGCGCGGCCGGCTCGACCGCGGTATCCGCGCGCAACGCCTGCGCCAGTGCCGAACGAGCTTCCAGCGGTGGCGCCGGGGGGCGCGCAGGCGGAGCGGGTGGGGTGGGCGTGGCCGACCGGCGTGATCCCATCTCGCTACTCACAACACCTCGGGCTCTCGTACGGAGCGGTTGCGCGGCCCTTGGCGGAGCCGCTGAGCAGTGTCGAGCTCAGCGCGCGCCGCCTCCAATCAGAAGGTCGACCCCCGAGTCTTCGATCGTCCGCTGCAGCCCTTCGCGAAGCGAGACCTCCGGCGCCCATCCGAGCAGCTCGCCCGCGAGCGTGATGTCGGGCTTGCGCTGCTTGGGATCGTCCTCGGGCAGCGCCTCGAAGATGACCTCGGAGGTGGAGCCCGTCAGCTCTTTGACCGTCTCGGCCAGTTCGAGCAGCGTGAACTCGTCGGGGTTGCCCACGTTCACGGGGTTGTGGTACCCGGACTCGGCGAGCGCGATCAGCCCGCGAATGAGATCGCTCACGTAGCAGAAGGAGCGCGTCTGGCTGCCGTCGCCGAAGACCGTGATCGGGCGGTTCGCGAGCGCCTGGCGCAGGAACGTGGGGATCGCGCGCCCATCGTGGGGGCGCATCCGCGAGCCATAGGTGTTGAAGATCCGCACGATCGCCGTGTCCACGCCCTGCTGGCGGTGGTAGGCCATGGTCAGGGCCTCGGCGTAGCGCTTGGCCTCGTCGTAGACGCCGCGGGGCCCGATCGGGTTGACGTGACCCCAATAGGTCTCGGCCTGTGGGTGTTCCAGCGGGTCCCCGTAGACCTCGCTGGTCGAGGCGATCAGGAAGCGCGCCCGCTTGGCCTTGGCCAGGCCGAGCGTGTGGTGGGTGCCGTAGGAGCCGACCTTGAGCGTGTGCAGGGGCAGGCGCAGGTAGTCGATCGGCGAGGCCGGCGAGGCGAGGTGATAGACGAAGTCGACCGGCTCGTCCACGAAGTAGGGCTCGATGATGTCGACCCCGATGTGCCGGAAGCGGTCGGGGTCGCGCAGGTGCTCGATGTTGGCGAGCGAGCCCGTCTCGAGGTTGTCCACGCAGATGACGCGGTTTCCGCGCGCCAGCAGCTCGTCGCACAGGTGCGAGCCGAGGAACCCTGCGCCTCCTGTGACCAGGCAGGTCGCCACCCTGCGCAGGATACCCGAGCCCCCCGCAGGACGCCGTGGTGCAAGCGGGCGCCCCGAGGGCCCGGATGGCCCATATCATCAGCCTCGATGGCCGCGAGCGCTCCAGATGACGACGAGGATCTCACCGTCGCCCCGATCGTGGGCCCGGACGACCCCCGCCGCTTCACCGACTCGGGCATCGAGGTGGCGGAGCTCTACTCCGAGGCGGACCTCCCCGAGGACCTCGACCTGGGCGAGCCGGGCGAGTTCCCCTACACGCGCGGGGTGCACCGCGAGATGTACCGCAAGCAGACCTGGACGATGCGCCAGTACGCCGGCTACGCGTCGGCCAAGGAGTCGAACGAGCGCTACAAATACCTGCTCTCCAAGGGCTCCACCGGCCTGTCGATGGCCTTCGACCTGCCCACACAGCTGGGCCTGGACTCCGACAACCCCCGCTGCCTGGGAGAGGTGGGGCGCACGGGCGTTGCGATCGACACGATCGACGACATGCGCACGGCCTTCGACGGCATCCCCCTGGATCAGGTCTCGACCTCGATGACGATCAACGCACCCGCCGCCTGCCTGCTGCTCCTGTACGAGCTCGTGGGCGAGGAGCAGGGCGTGGGAAGCGAGAGGCTGCGCGGGACCACCCAGAACGACGTGCTCAAGGAGTACATCGCCCGCGGCAACTACATCTACCCGCCGGAGCCCACGATGCGGCTCACGACCGACCTGTTCGAGTACTGCCACGAGCACGTCCCCCGCTGGAACACGATCTCGATATCGGGCTACCACTTCCGCGAGAAGGGCTGCTCGGCCGTGCAGGAGGTTGCGTTCACGCTCTCCTCGGGCATCGCCTACGTGCAGGCGGCGATCGACAAGGGCCTGTCGGTCGACGACTTCGCCCCCCGTCTGGCCTTCTTCTTCAACGGCCACAACAACGTCTTCCAGGAGGTCGCCAAGTTCCGGGCCGCGCGGCGGATGTGGGCGCACATCATGCGCGAGCGCTTCGGGGCCACGAGCGAGAAGGCCACGATGCTGCGCTTCCACACCCAGACGGGCGGCGTGACGCTGACGGCCCAGCAGCCCGAGAACAACATCGTGCGGGTCGCCCTGCAGGGCTTCGCGGCCGTCTGCGGGGGCACCCAGTCCCTGCACACCAACGGCTTCGACGAGGCCCTCGCCCTGCCCACCGAGCGGGCGGCCAAGATCGCGCTGCGCACCCAGCAGGTCCTCGCGCACGAGTCCGGAGCCGCCGACACGGTCGACCCGTTCGCGGGGTCCTACTTCGTCGAGGCCCTCACCGACGAGATCGAAGCGCGGGCCAACAAGCTGATCGCGAAGGTCGACGATCTCGGCGGCTCGGTCAACGCGATCGAGTTCATCACCGGCGAGATCGACGAGTCCGCCTGGGGCTACCAGGAGCGCTACCGCATCGGCCAGGACATCGTGGTGGGCGTCAACAAGTACGTGGAAGACGCCGCCGAGGTCCCGGACCTGCTGCGCGTGGACCCGGAGTCCGAGCGCGAACAGCTCGACCGCCTGAAGCGGTTCAAGGAGAACCGCGACCAGGAGCTCGTCGCCCGGCGACTGGAGGAGCTCCGCGAGGTGGCCCGCGGCAGCGAGAACCTGCTGCCCGCGATCCGCCAGGCGCTGAAGGACCGCTGCTCGCTGGGCGAGGTCTGCGGGGCGATGCAGGACGTCTTCGGCAAGTACGCGCCGACGTTCTAGGTAGGACAGGTCACATGTGACCTGTCCTAGTAGTAGGGCCGCATGCGGCCCTACACGGGTCCGCACATGTGCGGACCACGAACGACACGACATCGCTCAGGCGGGTGCGCGTACCTCCAGCCCGGCTTCGCGCGCTGCGGCAGCCATTCGCTCGTCATAGGTGAAGAGACCACTGAGACGCTCCCCCAGATCGAGGGCGGTTGCGATGTGGATCGCATCCAGTGACCTGATCGAGAGCGGTGTCAGCTCGGACGCCCGCCCTCGGATCTCGTCGCTCAATGGAAGGAGCCGAACCCCCCCGAGCAGATCGCGGGCGGCGGCGACGTCACCGCCGCCTCGCTGAGTCGCACGCACGACCTCGACCTCGAGGATCTCTGACGCCACAAGCCGCTCGACACCCTCGAGCGCCGCCTCGACAGCACGCGACTCCGACTCGGCGAGCACGAGCTTGACGCATGCCGAGGCATCCAGATAGATGAGCCCCGCCACCTACGAGCCCGCTTTACCGATCTTCTTCCTCGCGCATTTCCGCCAGCGCGTCGGACAAGGGCCGCGGATTGCTTGGGTCGGGCTCACCGAGCTCGGCGACCGCAGCGCGTATCTCCTCGATAGGGCGAGTGGCCGGCGAGGCACCCTTCTCGTCGAGCCAGCGGTCGAGCTCTGAGCCGGAGTTGGCAAGCAGGTCCCTGGCGCCCCGCAGGATCAGCTCACGAGCCACGCGGGAGGTCGGCTGCGAGGAGCCGAGGACGGATTCGCCGACCCTCAACGCCATATCCAGCTCGGGGTCGCGTGTCAGCGCTATGCGTGGGTGAACCGTGGACATGGGCACAAGTGTAACACCACTGTTGCACCTATGGGTTTCGCACCGAGAGGGTAGGGTGGCCCCGTGACCCTGACCCCCGCAGCATCCCTCTACGACTTCATCCTCGCGGTGCACATCATGGCTGTGGTGATCGCCTTCGGCTTCGTCTTCGCGCTCCCGGTCGTCTACATGGTGGCCGGGAAACACGACCCGCGCAGCCTGCCGATCCTGCACCGGATCGAATACACCGTCGAGCGCATGGTCATCAACCCGGCGCTGCTCGTCGTGGTGGCCGCCGGGATCTACCTGGCGAGCGACGGGCACCACTGGAGCGAGTTCTTCGTCCAGTGGGGTCTGGCGGCGGTGGTCGTGATCGGTGCGCTGGTGGGCTCGGTGATGATCCCGGCTGCCAAACGCGCCGAGGAGGCCGCCAGGCGCGACCTCGCAGACGCCGGCGAGAGCGACTTCCAGCCGGGCGCCGAGTATCAGGCGCTGGCTCGCCGCCTCAACCTCGTCGGCTCGGGACTGGGCGTGCTCGTGCTGGCGACGATCCTCTTCATGGCCGTCAAGCCTTAGAACGAGCCGCTTTCGCGCGGTACCCTGACGCGATGAGCGATGGTTATCGAGTGGCCGTGGTCGGCGCCACGGGGCAGGTCGGCACGCTGATGCTGGAGCTGCTGCGCGAGCGCGCCTTCCCGGCCAGCGAGATCGTGCCGTTCGCCTCCGAGCGCTCCGTCGGGCGCGTGCTCGACGGCGGCCTGGTCGTCCAGGGCCTGAGCGAGGAGTCGATCCAGGGCTTCGACCTGGCGCTGTTCTCGGCCGGCGGCTCGACCTCTGGCGAGTGGGCGCCCCGATTCGCGAAGGCCGGCGCGGTGGTCATCGACAACTCGTCGCGCTGGCGCATGAGCGAGGACGTGCCGCTGGTCGTCTCAGAGGTCAATCCCGAGGCGCTCGACGCCCATCACGGGATCATCGCCAACCCCAACTGCTCGACCATGCAGATGGTCGTGGCGCTCAAGCCCATTCACGACTCGGCGGGCATCGAGCGTCTGGTCATCAGCACCTACCAGGCCGTTTCGGGCACGGGCAAGCGCGCGGTGGACGAGCTGCTCGACCAGTCCCATGCCCTCCTGCACGAGCGCGACATCGAGCCGCCGGGCGCCTATGCGCACCAGATCGCGTTCAACGCGCTCCCCCACGCCGGCTCGTTCGCGCCGGGCGAGGACCACACCGACGAGGAGCGCAAGCTGATCAACGAGACCCGCAAGATCCTCGGCGATCCCGAGATCCGCATCTCGGCCACCTGCGTGCGCGTGCCGGTCGTCAACGGCCACTCCGAGGCCGTCAACGTGCAGACGCGGCGCGAGCTCTCACCCGAGCACGCCCGCGAGCTGCTGGAAGCGGCCCCCGGCGTCACCGTGCTCGACGATCCCGCCGCATCGCTCTACCCGCTCGCGATCGATGCCACGGGCAAGGACGAGGTGTTCGTGGGGCGCATCCGCCGCGATCCCGGCCACGAGCGCGCGCTCGACCTGTGGATCGTCGCCGACAACCTGCGCAAGGGGGCCGCCACCAATGCGGTTCAGCTCGCCGAGCTCCTGCACGAGCGGGGCCTCGTGCACGCTCAGGCCGCATCCTCTCCCGCCTGACGGCCGCGCGCCGGCGCCCAGGCCGGGCAGCGCAGAAGGAGTAGGGCGAGATCGCTCGAAAGGATGAAGCGATGATCTCCTCGGAGGTGCAGCGCACTCTGGTCAAGTCTCCGCCGGAGCTGTGGGCGGAGTTGAGCGACCCCGCGGCGCTCGCCCGCCACCTGGGTGAGCTCGGCGAGATCCGCATCACGCGCACTGAGCCCGAGAAGCTCGTCGAGTGGGAAGCCGATGGGATCACGGGCACCGTGCAGATCAAGCCGTCTGGATGGGGAACCAAGGTCACGCTTTGCGTGGCACGCGAAGTTGCGCTCGCTGATGCCGAGACGGAGGCCGAGTCAGAGCACGACGCCGAGCCAGCAGCTGAGGTCGCGGCCGAGCCCGCGACGGACACGCAGCCCGAGCCCGAGGGCGCGGAGCAGCTCGAGGTCGAGCCGGAGACTGAGCCGGAGGGCATGGCCCTCGCCCCCGAGGAGCCCGTCGACGTGGAGGAGCCTGTCGACGTGGAGAGCGCTGCGATCGCCCAGGAGATCACAGACGCGGAGGTCTCCGTCGAGGAGACGACTCCGGCAGATTCCAGCGAGGCAGGGCCAGCGCCCAAGCCTCGGCGCGGGTTCTTCGCGCGGCTGTTCGGCCGGAGCAAGCAGGTGACCGGCGAGTCGAGCGAGCGCGCTTTGGTGGTGGCGCGCTCGATAGCGGACACGCCGGCAGAGGATGCGCCGTCCGCGGTGGACCGGCCACTGGTCGAGGAGACGTCGGCCTCACCCGAGCCCGAGCCCACCGGCTCGGCGATCGAGTCGCTCCAGGCCCGCTTCCAGGCCGACGCAGCCACCGTGATGATCAATCGCGACATGAGCGAGTCCCGGGCCGTGGCGCCGGAGGCGCAGGCCGCCGAGCAGTCACAGACGTCACCGACACCGAGCGCGGCCCCCCCGGAGCCGGAGGCAGACACAAGCCGGGAGGCCGACGCAGACGCGGAGCTGGCGCATGACCTAGCGGCCGAGCTGAGGGCCGCCGAGGAGGTGGCGAGCGAGGAGGTCACAGCCGTGCTCACGGCTGTGCTCGACCGGCTGGGGGCGGCGCACCATCGTCCGTTCTCGCGCGCGTAGCGCGGGCCTCGGACGAGAGCGACGACCGCATTCCTCCGAATAATGGGCCTGTGAGCGAATGGCCTCGCGAAGTCTTCATTGACATCAACCCGGTCGTGCGCATTCGCTACGGCCGATCGGAGCTCATTCCCATTCGCTACGCGATTGTGCTCGAGACTCACGTCGACGGCGCATGGACGGCCATTCGACTCTGGGACAACGCGCACTACGCCGAGGAGCATCACGAGCACGAGTACACTCGCGGTAGCGGTAAGCACGACCCGGTTGTGCGTAGGTTCATGTCCATCAACGAAGCGATGGCGGACGCGATGAAACGTGCAGCACAAGATTGGCCGGCGATTCTCGAGTCCTGGAGGAGGGGATGAGCGGTCCATCCATGCGCCGCTCGGCGGCAGTCGAGAAGGTGATCGAGGGAATGCTCACCGCGGAGACCGCCGCGCGCTACCCAAACCGCACCCACTTCATCGACGCTGAGAATCCTGACCAAGCGATCCTCACGAGCCGAGCGCTGTTCGCCGGCGACCCCGCAGCCGTCATCTATCCGGACGGTCGTGAGGTCCTCTTCACACCTGAGCGCGCGAGTGGCGTAGCAGGCATGCTGCTCCTTCTGGCGGTGCTTTGGATGAAGCTTCGAGAGCGATCGACAGGCGAGCTCGTGCAGCTTCCTCCCCGTACTCGGGTCGAAGTCCGGGATGGGGCGGGGCTTCCCCATGCGGCATAGCTCAGGAGGCAGGCGCTTCGGGCGCGCCCGCGCCCGAGTCCCACGCCACGGATAACATTCCGCCCCCGATGGCCAGCTCCCACGACAGGCAGACCGACGCCGCGCTCCTGGCGAGCTCACGCAGCGGCCACCGCAAACCGCCGCGCCAGAAGGCGCCGGAGACCTACGAGGAGAAGCTCGCCCAGCTGCACGAGCTGCGCGAGGCGACCCTGCACTCCTCGCCGGAGGCGGAGGAGAAGCAGCATGCGCGCGGCAAGTACACGGCGCGTGAGCGCGTGGAAAAGCTGCTGGACCCGGGCTCCTTCCAGGAGCTCGACACGTTCGTGCGCCACCGCACCTACGACTTCGACATGCAGAAGAACAGGCCGTGGGGCGACGCGGTGGTGACCGGCCACGGCACCATCGACGGGCGCACCGTGTGCGTGTTCAGCCAGGACTTCACCGTCTTCGGCGGCTCGCTGGGCGAGGTGATGGGCGAGAAGATGTGCAAGGTCATGGACCTGGCCGCCAAGATCGGCTGCCCGGTGATCGGCATCAACGACTCCGGCGGCGCGCGCATCCAGGAGGGGGTCGTCTCGCTGGGCGCCTACGGGGACGTGTTCGTGCGCAACGTCAAGTGCTCGGGCGTGATCCCGCAGATCAGCCTGATCATGGGACCGTGCGCCGGCGGTGCCGTGTACTCGCCGGCGATCACGGACTTCATCTTCATGGTCAAGGAGACCTCGCACATGTTCATCACCGGCCCGGATGTGATCAAGACGGTCACCGGCGAGGAGGTCGGCTTCGAGGAGCTCGGCGGGGCGATGTCGCACAACTCCAAGTCGGGCGTGGCCCACTTCGCATCCGAGGACGAGGATGCGTGCCTGGAGGACTGTCGCTACCTGATCAGCTTCCTGCCACAGAACAACATGCAGACGGCCCCCCGCGTGCAGCCGACCGACGACCCCCAGCGCATGGACCCGGAGCTGGACACGGTGGTGCCGGACAACTCCAACAAGCCCTACGACATGCGCAACGTCGTCAGGCTGATCGTGGACGACGGCGAGTTCTTCGAGGTGCACGAGCACCACGCCAAGAACATCATCTGCGGCTTCTCCCGCCTGGACGGCTTCGCAGTCGGGATCGTGGGCAACCAGCCGGCGCAGCTGGCGGGCGTGCTCGACATCGACGCCTCGGCCAAGGCCGCGCGCTTCGTGCGCACCTGCGACGCCTTCAACATCCCGCTGATCACCTTCACAGATGTCCCCGGCTTCCTGCCCGGTACCGCGCAGGAGTGGGGCGGGATCATCCGCCACGGCGCCAAGCTGCTCTACGCCTTCACCGAGGCGACCGTGCCGAAGCTGACCGTGATCACGCGCAAGGCCTACGGAGGCGCCTACGACGTCATGGCCTCAAAGCACCTGCTCGCGGACTTCAACTTCGCCTGGCCGACCTCCGAGGTCGCCGTGATGGGGCCGGAGGGCGCGGTCAACATCATCTACCGTCGCGACATCGCCGGCAGCCCCACCCCGGACGAGCGGCGCAAGAAGCTGATGGAGGACTACAAGGCGCGCTTCGCCAACCCCTACACGGCGGCCGAGCGCGGCTACATCGATGACGTGATCGTGCCCCACGAGACGCGCCCGAAGCTGATCAACGCCCTGCACACGCTCCAGAGCAAGCGCGAACCGGGCCCCAAGCGCAAGCACGGCAACATCCCGCTCTAGCCCGAGGACCCGCGCCGGCGCCCAGCGCGTTCGCCGAGCCACAGCCACCAGGGGTAGGTGGCGAACAGCAGCGCTGAGAGGACATGCGTGCGCCGACCCGCACGGCGCGGATCGAAGCGGAGGACGCCTGAGTTGAGCATCCAGTCGCGCCCGCTCTCTGCCCGACAGAGCCTCCAGATCGGCCGCGTCCAGGGCCTGTCGAGATACAGGGAGATGCTGGTGGCCAGGAACGCGCCGGCGGTGGCCGTGTGCACGGCGCGCGCGACCGGCGTGCGCTCGGGCATTGCGCGCCCGTACAGGCGTCCGGTGGCGTACAGCCAGGGCGGGTCGATCAGGAACGACATGTGGCCTCCTCGTCATCTGGTTGGGCGTCGGGTGCGCGCGGATCCACGGCCCGATCGGGAACGGACGTGCCGAGCAGATGGAAGGCCAGACGGGTGGCGAGCGCCATGATCGTCAGCTGCGGGTTCACGCCAAGGGCGCTGGGCACGACCGAGCCGTCGGCCACATACACGCCACTGAGGCCGTGATGGGCGAGCTCGCCGTCCACGACGCCGTGGCCCGCGCGCGCGTGAGCCCGGGCGGTCCCGAGCGGATGGAAGGCCATCAGCTTGAGGTCCCGCGCAGTGGCGTCAGCGGGACGCACTCCGGCGGGCAGCGGCAGGTGGACCTGGCGGGCGCCGGCCGCGAGGAACAGCTCCTCCAGCCGCGCCAGCCCATGGCGGAACTTCGCGAGATCGCGCTCGCAGAGCGAGTAGCGGATCACCGGCCTACCGGCGAGCGTGCCCACCCGCCCGCGCGACTCGTCGCTGACCATCAGCCCGAACTGGGCCAGGCGCCGGTAGTCGGCCATCGCGCGCGCGTGGGCCTCGCCTGTCAGCGGCAGCGACATGGCCGCATAGGCCGGCGGCCCGGCCACGCCCTCGAACATGATCCCCTCGCCGGCGAACTCGTCGACGTAGAAGCTCTGGGGAACCCCGCGCGCCATGTCCACGGGCTCGTCCATCAGGGCGAAGGCCGCCGTGGCCGGGTGCAGGGCGAGGTTGCGCCCGCGCTGGGCGGAGTCGTCGGGCAGCCGGCTGCGCCGCAGCAGCAGGGGCGTGTGAACAGTGCCGCAGGCCACGATCACCGTGGGGGCGCGAACCTCGAGCGTGCGGCCGCTCGGCATCCGCGCCAGCACACCGCGCGCACGCCCGCCCCTCACCAGGATCTCGCGCGCGTCGGCGCCGGTGAAGAGCCGCGCGCCAGCGGCGAGCGCCCGTGGGATGTAGGTGATGCCGGTGTGCTGCTTGGCCGAGGTGGGACAGCCGAACACGCATACCCCGGAGCCGACGCAGCCACGGGCGTTGCGCCGCAGGTACCCGTGCGACCAGCCCAGGCGCTCGGCTCCCCGTCGCGCCACGGCGGCATTGGCGCCGGCGAGCTCGGGGGTGACCTCGGCGACTGACAGCGAGCGCTCGACCCGCTCGAAGCACGGCCGCAGGCTCGTCTCGTCGAGCTCCAGGCCGAATTCCTCGGCCCAACGCTCGAGCACGTGGGATGGCGTGCGAAAGCAGGTTCCCGAGTTGACGAGCGTGGTCCCTCCCACACCGCGCCCGAGCGGCAGCAGGATCGGCGGCGCGCCCAGCGTGACCGTCTGTCCCCCGTCGCGGTACAGCCGCGCCAGCATCTCGGGCGGGCGGGCGCTGAACTCATCGGCGTCATGGGAGGGCCCCTGCTCGAGCACCACCACCCGCGCCCCCGCCTCGGCCAGCTCGGCTGCCGTCACGGCTCCCCCGGCGCCGGCGCCGATGACGCAGAAGTCCGCCTCGAGCACGTCCGTCACGGCCTGCCCTCGGCCCGGCGCAGCTCGCGCCCGCGCGCCACGACGGCTGCTGCGTCCCAACCGAGCGGGCGGGCGACGGCCGGAGCGTCGTAGCGCCCGAGCGCGAGCGTCGCCTGCGCGGCCTGCTCGGCCAGCGGCATCCGTGCCAGCAGAGCAGCGCCGCGGGGTCGGCGCGCGAGCGCCAGCAGGAGACCCATCACGAGACGCTGAGGGCGCGGGGCGGCCGCGAGGAAGTCCTCCAAGCCGGCGCTCACGAGAGCATCCACGCCGCCTGCGCCTCGGCCAGCTCGGCGATCGCCGCGGCCGCGCCATCGCCGTCGCGCTCATCGATCGCACGGGCCACCCGGGTGTAGAGCTCGCCCAGCGTCTCGCGGTCGGCGACCAGCGCTGCGAAGGCCTCGGCGTGCGGCAGGTAGAGCTCGCGCACCGAGTTCATGATCAGCTGGAAGACGAGGTTGCCGGCAGCCTCGACCAGCACGGCCATGAACGCCCAGTCACCCAACAGCGCAGAGCTGTCGTCAGGGGCGCCGGCCACCGCGTTGGCGAGCTCGAGCAGCGAGGCGGCCTGCTCGTGGGAGCGTCTCTCGGCGGCGAGGCGAGCTGCCTCCACGAGCAGCAGGCGCCTGGCCTCGAACACCTCGCCGATGATCGACCCGTCCGTGGCGCCGCCCAACACCAGCGCCTCGAGTCCGCCCGAGCGCCGCCAGTCGAGCACCCGGGTTCCGTCGCCGTGGCGGATCTCCACGAGGCGCAGCTGCTCCAAGCGCCCCAGCGCCTCGCGCACAGAGGCCATGTTGACGCCCAGATCCGCCGCCAGGGCGCGCTGGGTCGGCAGCCGCTCCCCCGGCCGGTACCCGCCCGCGAGGATCGCTGTGCGGAGGCGATCGAAGACCTGGTCGGGCACCGACAGACGCGGGATCGGCGAAGAGGCAGACGCGGACACGCGAGGATTGTATCGGTGTTCCGAACACTTCGCCCCCGTGTGCGCGCCCCGCTCGGCATGCGCCGACGGCTCGCTCCGGGATCCACCACCGACCACCGCAATCGCACGGTGTATAACCATGGTTATACACCCGACGGAAAGAGCAACAACGACCACACGCCAGCAACCACAGAGCAGCCCGCGCTCCGTCACAATGAGCGGATGCCCGACCGCCGCCCCCGCCCCCAGCTGAAGCTGATCGCTCCGGCCGCCGCCTCGGCGGAGGAGGCCGCGGCGATCGTGGCGGCGCTAGAGCGTTTCATGCGCGCCACGGCGCCCGCTCCGGCTGCAGCAGACGACGAGCTCGACCCGTGGCGACGCGCCGCTCTGCTCGAGGGGGTCTCGCGGGCGGAGTCCTGGGCCGATGTTCCCGACCCCTGGATAAATACCTAAAAGTCGCTAGGCTTTAGCCCAATAGCTCTTCGCCGGTAAGCAGGCACAGACGAAATCAGCCCGGGCCGAGGTCCGGATCAGGAGGGTTTTTCTTCAATGGAGCAAGGTTCCATCTCTGCCCAGCGCGGCACCCTCGAGGACCCGGAGGTCCTCCAGAACGTGCCCGGGCACGTGATCCCGATCCTCGAGCAGGAGTTCGACGACTTCAAGACCGAGGCCAACAAGTTCCTCGCGGGCGAGACTCCCGAAGACGAGTTCATCAAGTTCCGCCTCAAGCAGGGCGTCTACGGCCAGCGCCAGCCGGACGTGCAGATGATCCGCGTGAAGCTTCCCTTCGGCGGGATCACCCCAGAGCAGATGGAGTCCTTCGCGGACGTCATCGAGAAGTACGTGCCGCTCAACAAGGGTCACATCACGACCCGCCAGAACGTGCAGATGCACCACATTCCCCTGCCCGAGATCGAGAAGGCCATCCGCGAGCTGAGCGAGTCGGGCCTGTCGAGCCGCGAGGGCTGTGGCAACACCGTCAGAAACGTCACCGGCGATCCGTGGGCGGGCGTGGCCAAGGACGAGCTGTTCGACATGACCCCCTACGTGGGCGCCTACGTGCGCTACTTCGTGCGCCACCCCACCACCCAGGCGATGCCCCGCAAGATCAAGACGGCCTTCGACGGCAGCCCGCGCGACCGCGCGATCAGCGGGATCCACGACATCGCCTACCGGGCTCGCGTCAAGCAGAGTGACGATCCCGCCCGCCCCGGCGAGGTTCGCGGCGCGGAGATGCTGGTCGGCGGAGGCACCTCGATCATGCCCCGCGTCGCGCCCGCGCTGTATGACTTCGTGGAGCTCGACAACGGCGACTACCTGAAGATCGCCGAGGCCGTCTTCAGGGTCTTCGACCGCCAGGAGTGGCTGCGCGTCAACCGCGCCCGCGCCCGGATCAAGGTGTTCGTGGACAAGTACGGCATCGAGGAGCTGCGCAGGCAGGTCGAGGAGGAGCTCGAAGGCGACTGGGTCTCCGAACGGGACTTCTCGGTCGAGCACCGCCTGTTCTCAGACGACGAGCGCGAGTCGGCGCCGGCGCCGCCCCAGACCTACGCCAGCCCCAACGGCGACCACAGGGAGTTCGAGCGCTTCTGCGCCACCAACGTGGCCGAGCAGAAGCAGGAGGGCTTCGTGACGGTCGAGGTCAAGATCACCCGCGGCGACCTCACGCCCGACCAGTTCCGCGGCCTCGCCGAGATCGTCAGAGCGCACTCGGGCGGCTACGCCCGCACCACCGTCCAGCAGAACCTGCTGCTGCGCTGGGTGCGCGAGGAGAGCGTCTACGACGTGTGGCAGGCGCTGGAGGAGCTCGGCCTCGCCGATTCCGGCGTGCGCGAGGTGGGCGACGTCGTGTCCTGCCCGGGCACCGACTCCTGCAAGCTCGGGATCACGAGCTCGATGGGGCTGAACCAGGCGGTGCAGGAGCGGGTGCAGGAGATGGGCATAACCGATCCCCTGACCCGCCAGATCCACATCAAGATGAGCGGCTGCCCCAACGGCTGCTCCCAGCACCACGTGGCCGACATCGGCTTCTACGGAGCGTCGATCAAAGTCGGCGAGCACACGATCCCCGCCTACATCCCCCACGTCGGCGGCGTTTACGAAGGCGGCGAGGTCAAGTTCGGCACCCGCCTGAAACTGCGTCTGCCGGCCAAGCGCGTGCCCGATGCGATCGAGCGTTGGATCCGCCACTACGAGTCGACCCGCCAGGAGGGCGAGGCATGGGGCGCGTTCGCCGAGCGGGTGGGCACGGCCGAGCTGGAGGCCCTCGTGAAGCACCTGTCGATGCCCGTGGACTTCGGGCTGGAGACAATGAACACGTTCATCGACTGGAATCGCAACGTCCCATTCGAAGTGATTCGCGGCGAGGGCGAGTGCGCGGTATAGATGTCGCGGTAGATGTCGATGAGGAAATGAGACGAGACGAAGAGATGCCACCACTGAACAGCCACATAGCGGATGCTGGGTCCGATGTCGGCTCGGCCGTCGACCCGGCGCTGAGCCTCACCCACACGCTCCGCGAGGCCGCGCGCCATGGCGAGCGGGCTGTTCTGCTGTGCTCGTTTCAGAAGGAGGAGTCGGTGCTGCTCGACGAGCTGCTGCGACTCGACTACGTTGAGTCCCCACCCCCCCGCGCCGTGAGGGTCGTGACGATCGACACGGGCGTGCTCTTCCCCGAGACACTCGAGACGTGGCGCGCCTTCGAGGAGCGCTTCGGGATCAGGATCGAGGTGCAGGACGCGAGCAGTCCGGACACCCCGTGGAGCGGCCCCGAGCACTGCTGCTCGGTCGCAAAGGTGGCGGCCCTGGAGGCATCCCTGGCGGGCGCCGAGGGCTGGATCACGGGCATCCGCCGCGAGCAGGGCCCGACGCGGGCAAACGCCGAGCTGATCGAACGCGACGAGAAGCGCGGCCTGTTCAAGTACAACCCCCTGGCGCACTGGACCGACAAAGACCTGTGGCGGCGGATCCACGAGCGCGACCTGCCGTACAACCCCCTCCACGACCAGGGCTACGAGTCGATCGGCTGCGCCCCCTGCACCAAGCCTGGATCCGGCCGCGAGGGCCGCTGGGCAGGCACCGACAAGACGGAGTGCGGCCTCCATGTGGGCGCATAGCTGCGCCGTGTCGAGATGAGCGTTGCCGCCCGTCCCCAGCTGAGCCACCTGCGCGCGCTGGAGTCCGAGGCGATCCACGTGATGCGTGAGGTCGCCGCCGAATTCGAGCGTCCGGTGCTGCTGTTCAGCGGCGGCAAGGACTCGATCGTGCTGCTGCGCCTGGCCGAGAAGGCCTTCAGGCCGGCGCCGTTCCCGTTCCCGCTGATGCACGTGGACACGGGCCACAACTTCCCCGAGGTGATCGAGTACCGGGACCGTCGCGTGGCCGAGCTCGGCGAGCGGTTGATCGTGGCGAACGTCCAGGACTCGATCGACAGCGGCAGGGCGGTCGAGGAGACGGGCCCGCGCGCCTCGCGCAACCGCCTGCAGACGGTCACGCTGCTGGACGCGATCGCCGAGCACGGCTTCGACGCGGCCTTCGGCGGCGCGCGCCGCGACGAGGAGCGGGCGCGGGCCAAGGAGCGGATCATGTCCTTCCGCGACGACTTCGGCCAGTGGGACCCCAAGAACCAGCGCCCGGAGCTGTGGAACCTCTACAACGGGCGCATCCACAAGGGCGAGCACGCGCGCGTGTTCCCGCTGTCGAACTGGACCGAGCTGGACGTGTGGGAGTACATAGACCAGGAGTGCCTCGAGGTCCCGCATATCTACTTCGCCCACGAACGCAAGGTGTTCGAGCGCGACGGGATGCTCTACGCCTGGCGTGAGGGCACCGAGCTGATCGAGGGCGAGGAGATCTTCGAGGAGACCGTGCGCTACCGCACGGTTGGCGACATGAGCTGCACCGGCGGGGTGCGCTCGCACGCCGCCACGCTCGAGGAGGTCGTGCTCGAGATCGCCGCCACGCGGATCACCGAGCGCGGCGAGACCCGCGCCGATGACCGCGTATCGGAGGCCGCGATGGAGGACCGCAAGAAGGCCGGGTACTTCTAGTGCCCGCGGGGACGATGTATGGGGGCGCGCTGCGCGCGCCGGGATGCGTTCGCGGTGGCGGACGCGGCGCAGACGCATGACCCTCGATCTGCTGCGCTTCACCACCGCCGGCTCGGTCGACGACGGCAAGAGCACCCTGATCGGCCGCCTGCTGTATGACTCCAAGCAGGTCTTCGAGGACCAGCTCGAACACGTGGCCCAGGCGAGCGAGCGCCGCGGCGGCGAGGGAGCGCTCGATCTCGCGCTGCTGACGGACGGGCTGCGCGCCGAGCGCGAGCAGGGCATCACGATCGACGTCGCCTACCGCTACTTCGCGACGGCCAGGAGGCGCTTCATCATCGCCGACTGCCCCGGCCACCGCCAGTACACGCGCAACATGGTCACCGGCGCCTCCACGGCGGACGTGTCCGTGGTGCTGATCGACGCCCGCCGCGGCGTCCTCGAGCAATCCCGCCGCCACGCCTTCATCAGCGCGCTGCTGGGCATTCCCGAGATGGTGGTGGCGATCAACAAGATGGACCTCGTGGACTACTCGCAGGAGCGCTTCGAGGAGCTCGTCGAGGAGTTCGAGGGCTTCGCCCACAGGCTCAACGGCGTCAAGCAGATCTCCTACATCCCGATGTCGGCGCTCGACGGGGACAACGTGGTCGAGCGCTCACAGCGGATGCCTTGGTACGACGGGCTCGTGCTGCTCGAGCACCTCGAGCAGGTGGAGGTGGCCTACGACCACCCCAACGAGAAGCCGGCCCGCTTCCCCGTGCAATGGGTGATCCGTCCCTCTGGCGCGGCCGGCGGCGAGGACTACCGCGGCTACGCCGGCCAGCTCGCCAGCGGTGGCCTGCGGCGTGGCGATGAGGTCGCGGTGCTCCCGGGAGGCGCGCGCACGCGGATCGCGGCGATCGACACCTACGACGGCGAGCTCGAGGAGGCGATGGCGCCGATGTCCTTTGCGCTGCGCCTGGAGGACGAGCTGGACATCTCGCGTGGCGAGCTCATCTGCCATCCGGATGAGGCGCCGTCGGTCGGTCGAGCGCTCGAGGCGGACGTGTGCTGGATGACCGACGAGCCGCTGCGGACGGGGTCTCGCTATCTGCTCAAGCAGACCTCCCGCAACGCCACGACCGTGATCGACGCAATCGAGGATCTCGTGGACGTGCACACGCTGGAGCGTGCGCCGGCGCCGCAGGAGCTCGCCCTCAACGACATCGGTCGCGTCCACCTGCGCACGAGCGTCCCGCTGGTGTTCGACCCCTACGCCAGCAACCGCCGCACCGGCAGCTTCATCCTGATCGACGAAGCCAGCAACCGCACGGTCGGCGCCGGGATGATCGCCGCGGCCGCGTGAGCAGGCCCACCTCCGTCCAAGCCAGCCCGAACCCCCTCCAGGCGGCCCTCGAGGCCGCCTCCTACTAAGCTTCCCCGCCGATGTTCAGCAAGGTCCTGGTAGCCAATCGCGGCGAGATCGCGGTCCGCATCATCCGCGCGCTCGATGAGCTCGGCGTGGCGAGCGCGGCCGTGTACTCGGAGCTGGACCGCGACGCCCCCCACGTGCGCCGCGCCGGCGAGGCCTACAACCTGGGGGATGGCCCGGCCGCGGAGAACTACCTGAGCGTCGAGAAGATCCTCGACGCGGCTCGTCGCGCCGGCGCCGAGGCGATCCACCCGGGATATGGCTTCCTGGCCGAGAACGCGCCGTTTGCGCAGGCGTGCGAGGAGGCCGCCGTCGTCTTCATCGGACCGCCCGCCAGCGCGATCGAGGCGATGGGCTCGAAGACCCGTGCCCGCGAGCTGATGCAGGCAGCCGGCGTGCCGATCGTCCCGGGCACGACCGAGCCGGTGGCCACGGTCGCCGATGCCCTGCGCATCGCCAAGGAGGAGATCGGCTTCCCCGTGGCCGTCAAGGCGGCGGGCGGCGGCGGCGGCAAGGGCTTTCGCGTGGCCATGACCGAGGAGGACCTCGAGGGCGCCTTCGAGGGCTCCAGTCGCGAAGGCGAGAAGTTCTTCTCCGACCCCACCGTCTACCTCGAGCGCTACCTGCACGACCCCCGCCACGTCGAGGTCCAGGTGCTGGCCGACCGCCACGGCAACGTGATCCACCTGGGCGAGCGCGACTGCTCGATCCAGCGCCGCCACCAGAAGGTGATCGAGGAGTCCCCCGCACCCGAGTGGGTGGTCGACCCTGAGATGCGCGCGCGCATCGGCGAGATCGGCGTCAACGCGGCCAGGGCCGTGGACTACGTCGGCGCCGGCACCATCGAGGGGCTGTTCTCCACCCGCGAGGGGGGAGAGCCGGAGTACTTCTTCCTCGAGATGAACACGCGCGTGCAGGTCGAGCACTGCGTCACCGAGATGACCACCGGGATCGACATCGTCAAGGAGGGCATCCGCGCGGCCGCAGGCGAGCAGCTCTCCTACGCCCAGGAGGACGTGGCGCTGCGCGGTCATGCGATCGAGTGCCGCATCAACGCCGAGGACGCCTCCAAGAACTTCGCCCCCGCTCCCGGCAAGATCGGCGCCTACCGCGAGCCCACCGGTCCCGGTGTGCGCGTTGACTCCGGTGTCGAGGCCGGCGGGGAGGTCTCGCCCATGTATGACCCGATGGTGGCCAAGCTGATCGTCTGGGACGCCGACCGCGAGCAGGCCACCAGGCGCATGCTGCGCGCGCTCGGCGAATTCGAGATCGAGGGCCTGAAGACGCTGATCCCCTTCCACCAGGCCCTGCTCGCCACCGAGCAGTGGGCGAAGGGCGAGACCTGCAGGGACCTGCTCGAGGACAAGAAGTGGCTGAAGACCCTGGCCTTCCCCGCGCCCACGCCCCCGTCTGAGGACGGCGAGGAGGAGAAGGTCGAGCACACCTACGCGGTGGAGGTGTCGGGCAAGCGCTTCGACGTGCGCGTGCTCGGACCACCGTTTGCCAGCGGCAGCGCCAGCCCGGCGACGGGCGCGAGCGGGAATGGGACCGGCGGCGGGCGCGCGGCGCCCAAGCGCGGCACCGATCGAAGATCGGCCAGCAAGGCCTCGAGCGGAGCCGGCGGTCCTGACGTGCTGCCCTCGCCCCTGCAGGGCAACATGTGGAAGGTGCTGGTCAAGCAGGGCGACACCGTCGAGGAGGGCCAGCTGCTGTGCATCATCGAGGCGATGAAGATGGAGAACGAGATCACGGCGCACAAGGCCGGCACGATCGTCGAGCTCCCCATCAGCGAGGGTGCCCCGATCCAGGCCGGCGCCCCGATCGCCACGATCAAGAGCGCTGAGGCGGCGAGCTAGCTCGAGCAGTCAAAAACCCCTCTGTAAACCGGAGGATCGCCGGGGTAGCATCGTGCCAGATGTCGCAATCGCGTCGATTGCGCATCGCTCGGACAGCTTTTCGCGTCCTGAGAGGGGCCCAGTGCAGATCCAACGCATAGCTCTGAGTGGGGGAACGCTCTCGACTGTGGCCGCAGCGGCCGTCGGCGCCTCGATGGCCGGATGCCTGCTGTTCGGCGACCCGCCGGCGAGCGCAGCCGGTCCGCTTGCGAGAGCAGCCCGCTCGCTCTCGCTCAACGAGAGAGCGCGACTGCACCGGACGAGCAGCCATCAGCTGACCATCAACGAGCAGGGCTCCGCCTCAGGCACGATCAGGGGCACCATCTACATACACCTGCACGTTCAGTCCGGGCACGTAACCGCCGAAGTCAACATCTACCCGTCCGGAGGCTCGCTCTCGGGCTTCGCATCCGCGAGCTACCACGTGGTCGGTGGCTACGCGACGTTCGCAGGGACGATGTCGGTCACCAGGGGCACCGGCAACTTCTCCCGTGCGCACGCGACCGGACTGCGCTTCGCCGGCTCGATCCAGCGCATCAACGACGCCACCACGGTTGAAGTCAGCGGCACGCTCTACGAGTGATGGCCCGACTGAGGGCAACCGCTGCCGTCCTCGTGATCGCCGCGACCGTGTGTGCGGCGATGTCGACGGCGCAGGCGAGCGTCGCAGCTGAGCGCGCCACCCTGCAGACATCCTTCTCCCCGGACCGGCTCGGCGCGAGCACGACGATCGGCTTCGGCTTTCAGATCTCGAGCACCGATGGCGGCGCGCCGGCTCCCCTGGACGCGATCGACCTGCACCTGCCGAATGGCATCGACTACCTCACCACCACACTCGGGCTTGCCATCTGCCAGCCCGCTGCGCTGGCCGCCCGCGGGCTGGCGGGATGCTCCCCCAACTCCCGTCTCGGCTTCGGGAGCGCATATGTCGAGGTTCCCTTCGGACAGTCATCCGCGTATGAGATCCCCAACATCCAGGCGCTGATGGGCCCACCCCATGACGGGAATGTGGTCGTTCTGTTCTACGCGGACGGCCGAGAACCGGTCTCTGCCCAGCTGGTCTTCACCGGCGAACTGATCGAAGGCTCCAACTCCATCGGTGGCAGCCTGACAGCGACCGTCCCGCTGATCCCGAGCATCACCGCCGGCCCACCCGTGTCCATCGTGAGCGTCCACACGACCATCGGCCCGCAACACCTCACCTATTACAGGCATGTCCACGGCAGGACGGTGAGCTTCCATCCCCTGGGGGTGTCTCTGCCGCTGCACTGTCCGCGCGGAGGCTTTCCCTTCTCCGCGACCTTCGGCTTCACCGACGGCAGTAGCGCAAGCGCCACCAGCGCCGTCCCCTGCCCGCGGTCGAGATAGCCCGCGGAGCGCTCAGATGGACCGGAGCCGGCCTGCAGTGCGCGAGCGGATCGCGCTGGGCGGGACATTCGCCGGGGCGGCGCTGCGCTTCTGGTTGATCGTCTTTCCCACGGTGAACCGTGAGCTCAGTCGTCTGAAGAGACGCGCGCAGGAGATACCCGACCCCCGAATCCGCGAGGTCGCACTGCAAGCGCTCGAGAAACGAGGCAACATCGAGGGCGCCGCCGCGTTCGCCGCATTCGCGCCGCGCCGCTTCCGCAGACAGACGATCCGCGCGCTGGTTGCCTTCCAGGCGGCGTACAACCTCACGGACACCCTCGCCGAGCAGCCGAGCGCCGACTCCGCCAGGAACGCCCGCCGCCTACACGAGGAGCTGTGCGTGGCGCTCGATCCCCGCGCCACGCATCTCCGCTACCTGGAGCATCACGCCCAGCACGACGACGGCGGCTACCTCGCCGACCTGCTCGACACCTGCCGCGCAGCCCTTCGGGGGCTGCCCTCCTATCCGCTCATCGCTTCCGCCGCACAGACGGCCGCGGAGCGAATCGTCGCATTCCAGAGCCTCGGCCCGACTCCTTCCGGGCGCGATCCCGCCACCTTCGAGCGATGGGCGCGTGAGCTGGGGCATCCGGGGAGCGAGTTGCGCTGGTGGGAGATGGCGGCGGCGGGCGGCTCCTCGCTGGCCGTCCATGCGCTGATCCTCGCCGCGGCCGACCCGAAGCTGCAGGCGGCGGAGGTGATCGCGCTAGAGCGCGCCTACTTCCCGTGGGTGGGGGCCTTGCATTCGCTGCTCGACAGCCTCGTCGACCAGGAGGAGGACGCAGACGCCCGGCAGCTCAGCCTGGTTGGCTGCTATCCAAGCGATCACGAGGCCGTGGTCCGCATGAGCGCCATCGCCTCAGAGGCTGCGCGCGCGACGCGGGCGCTTCCCGGCGGGCGCGGGCATCAGGTGATGCTGGCAGCCATGGCCGGCTTCTACCTGCACACGGCTCGGTCTTCGCCGGCAGCCGGCCGCGCCGCAAGCCGCGGGGTCGCCGAGATCGCCGACGGAGTGCTCAGCGCGATCGGCGATCTCGCTCGCCCCGCCCTGCTGGTGTTCGCGACCCGGAGCTGGACTGCTCGCCTGGCGGGCCGTGGCGGAGCCCACCGAGGCGGGGACGTCACGGGCGTGGGCGCGCACAGATCATCGGCTGAGTGGTGCGAGGGAGAGGGTGGAGTGGATGCTGGAGCTGCGTGAGCTGGCCAAGCACTACGCGGCGATCGGGGGCGAGACGATTCGCGCTGTGGACGGCGTATCGCTCTCGGTCGCGCCGGGCGAGATGGTGGCGCTTTACGGCCCGAGCGGATCGGGCAAGACCACGCTGCTGCTGATGATCGCGGCGCTGCTGGAGCCCACCACCGGCTCCGTGCTCGTCGACGGTCGCGATATCTCCTCGCTGTCGAAGACGGAGGCTTCGCGCTTTCGGCTTACGGAGCTGGGGTTCGTTCGCCAGAGCTTCGACCTGCTGCCTGGCGTGAGCGCCATCGACAACGCGGTACTGAAGCTGCTGAGCACGGTCCGCTGGCGCGAGGCGCATCGTCGTATCGAGCCGCTGCTCGAACGCCTGGGGCTGGGCCAGCGCCTGGAGCATCGCTCGGAGACGCTCTCGATGGGCGAGCGCCAGCGTGTGATGATCGCCAGGGCGCTGTCCACCGAGCCCCGGCTGCTGCTCGCCGACGAGCCCACCGGGAGCCTCGATTCCCAGCGCAGCCGCGAAGTGCTCGAGCTGTTGCGCGAGCTCTGCCGGGAGCGCGGCGTGGCGGTGGTGCTCGTCAGCCACGACCCGCTGGCCGCCGGCTACGCCGATCGGGTGCTGGCCCTGCGGGACGGCCGCCTGCAGGACTACGAGCCCGACCGGTGAGGCTCTCCAACCTGGCGCACCTCTATCGCGTGCGTCTACGCGCACGGCTCTTCCAGGAGGGCCTGGCGGTCGTCGGCATCGCCGCCGGCGTTGCGCTGCTGTTTGCGTCGCAGATCGCAAGCGACAGCCTGTCGAGCTCGGTGGCACAGCTGAACGCCGGAATCGTCGGGAGCGCTCAGCTGCAGCTGAGCGCTCGGGACGCGCACGGCTTTCCCGACAGGTTGCTCGGGCAGGTGCGCCGCCTGCCCGGCGTGCGGCTGGCCGCGCCATTGCTCGAAGTGAACGCCAACGCGATCGGGCCGAAGGGGAGAGAGTCCGTCGAGCTGGTGGGAGCCGACTCGAGCCTGTCCGCCCTCGGCGGAGCATTGGTACGCCGCGCCGCGCTCACCCCCTTCGCAGGCCTGGGAGCCGTGGTGCTGCCAGTGCCCTTGGCCAAGACGCTCGGTGTGCGCGAAGGCCAGACGCTCACCTTCCAGACGGGAGGCAAGGTCAGCGAAGCAGCCCTCTTCCAGCAGCTGGGTGCGCGCCAGATCGGCCCGCTGATCGACAGCCCGGTCGCACTCGCGCCGCTCGAATACGCCCAGGAACTGAGCGGTCTCGGCGCCCGCATCACGCGGGTGCTCGTGGCGCCCGAGGCGGGGCGCACGCGCGCGGTGCGCAGCGAGCTCCTGCAGCTGGCAGCCGGCCGCCTGAACGTCGAGAGCTCCGACTACGAGGTGCGGCTGTTCGCCAAGGCGGCTGCGGCCACCAACCAGTCGACGACCCTGTTCGCGGCCATCAGCGCGCTCGTCGGGTTCCTGCTGGCCTTCAACGCCATGCTGCTCACCGTGGCCCAGCGCCGGCGACTGATCGCCGATCTTCGCCGCGAGGGCTATTCGTCACAGGCGGTCATCGCAGTGCTGCTCCTCGACGCGGCCGTGCTCGGCGTGTTCGCCTCGGCAGTCGGGCTGGCGCTCGGCGATGAGCTGTCCGTCATGCTCTTTCGCTCCACACCCGGCTATCTCGCCTCGGCGTTCGCGGTGGGCTCCCAGCGGGTGGTGAGCTGGCAGAGCGTGAGCGTGGCAGCAGTTGGAGGGATCCTGGCGGCGCTGCTCGCCGTGCTCAGCCCCCTGCGAGACATCCTCTCCCGCGATCCGCTGGCAGCCACAGCCCCGAGCAGCGCTTCGGGCGCCCGCACGAGCGCGCTGCTGGGCGCTGGAGGGGTCGCATGCCTGGCGGTCTCGGTGGTGACCCTGCTCGCCGCGCCCCGTGCGGCAGCGCTCGGCGTGGCATGCCTACTCGCCGCGCTGCTGTTGCTGCTGCCCCTCTCGTTCGCCGGGGCGCTCTGGCTCGTTCGCCGGATCGCCCCCGGCGTGACGAGCGCGGTGCCGCATGTTGCCGTGATGGAGCTGCGCTCGGGCAGGGGACGGGCGATCGCGATTGCGGCCACCGGGGCGATCGCGATGTTCGGGAGCGTCTCGATCCAGGGCGCCCACGGCGACCTCCTGCACGGACTCGAAAACGCTGCCCACGACGAGAACGCGTTCACCGACATCTGGGTGGCCCCCGCCGGCAGCTACAACCTGCTCACGACCGCACCGTTCGCCAATCGAGGCGTCCTGCAGAAGATCGAACACCTCCATGGCGTGCGCGCGGTGAGGATCTACCGTGGCGGCCTGCTCGACTACGGTGAGCGCAGGGTGTGGGTGATCGCGCCGCCGCGCGAGGCCACTCCGCTCGTTCCTGCCAGCCAGCTCGTCCAGGGCGGGCTCGCGGTGGCGAGGAGGAGGCTTCGCGGGGCCGGCTGGGCGATCCTCTCTCAGGCCCTCGCCCGCGAACACCATCTGCGGATCGGCCAGGCGTTCACGCTTCCATCGCCCGCACCGCTGAGCTTTCGCGTGGCGGCGCTGAGCACGAACATCGGCTGGGCGCCGGGCGCGATCGTCATCAACGCGAGCGACTATGCCCGCGCGTGGGGCAGCGAGGACGCGAGCGCGTACAACGTCCTGCTCGCACCCGGCGTCTCACAGCGGGAGGGTGTCGAGGAGATCAGGCGAGCGCTCGGACCGAGCTCGGGGCTGGCGGTGCAGAGCGCCGAAGCGCGCGCATCTCAACAACGGGCGCTCTCGCGTCAGGGGCTCGCCCGCCTCACCCAGATCGCCACGCTGATCCTCACGGCCGCCGTGCTCGCGATGGCAGCGGCGATGGGAGCGATGGTCTGGCAGCGCAGGCCCCGCCTGGCCAAGCTCAAGCTGGAGGGTTTCTCTCCGCGCGAGCTGCGCGCCACGATCATCCTTGAGGGGACCCTGCTGCTCGGGGTCGGCTGCACCGCCGGCGCTCTCGCCGGGCTGCTGGGACAGCAGCTGCTCGACAGCGCGCTCGCGCAGATCGTCAACTACCCCGTGGCGCGCTCCCTTGGGCTGGGCGCCGCGCTCGCGAGCCTCGCGATCGTGACAGCCGCTTCGATCGCTGTCATCACCGTTCCCGGCTGGTTCGCGGTCGAGGTGCCCGCGGGCCTGGCGCTGCAGGACTGAGCGCGGCGACGTTCGCGCTATGCAGGTCCCGCTGGGCCGCACCGCGCCTTCCAGGCGGGAGCTCGGCCTCGGCGCCACGCTCGGCGAGCGCGCGCAGGTAGGCGAGATCCTCCTCCAGGACGGCCCCGGCCCCTGCCGCGTCGTGGATTGGCCCGTGGCCGGGCACCACGTGCTCCGCACCTGCCACGAGCGGGCGCAGGCGCTCGAGCGTGGCCACATACGCCTCGAGATCGCCGCCGCCACGCAGACTGGGGCCGCTCAGACTGGGGATCTCAACGCTCGAGAGGTAGTCCCCGGCCACGAGCACCCCCGCCCACCCCAGCAGGACGGCCATCCCGTCCGGCGTGTGCCCCCCGGTGGGGTGCAGCTCGAGCTCCAGATCTCCGAGATCGCAGCGACCTGGAACGGGCAGCGCCTGCACGGAGCCGAGGGCGAGCGGCCGCGGCCGCTCGATCAGCAGCTCTTCGTCGAAGCTGCGCAGCTGGCGCTGGGCCTCGCCGGGGGATGCCCTCAGGCGCTCGGCCGTGGACTCCGCGACCCCGAGCGCTGCCCCGGGGAAGGCCAGGCGGCCGAGCAGGTGATCCCAGTCGCCGTGGGTTGCCAGCAGCCCGCTCGGGGCCGGGAAGCCGGCCTGCTCGATCAGGGCTCCGAGCGCGTCGAGCTCGTCCGGGAGCACGGGCGAGTCGATCACGAAGCTCTCAGCTCCCCACTGGGCGGCCGGTGTATCACTCTTCTCGACCGCTGTATCACCATGGTTATACGGCGCATCCGCGGGAACATCTGCGCCTGCGGTGCCCGCAGCGCCGGAGACGCCGGAGGGTCTCACCTGCACGACCCCCTCGCCGTCGCCGGAGCCGCCGGAGTAGCCGCAGTAGCCGCCGGCCACGGTGCCGCGCACGATCACGCAGTTGACCTGCAGCAGGGCGCTCGTGACGAGCAGAGCGTCGGGATGCAGGGCGAGCGCCCGCAAGCGGCGTCCTAGGTGACGCCGAGCAGCTTGGCGGCCTCTTTGAGGTTGCTCACTTCGGCCGTTGGCTTCTTCTGGGAGGAGTCGAGCGTCTCCTTGTTGCGGTTGACCCAGATGACGGGTACCCGCTGTTTGACGCAGGGGGCGACGTCGTGGTAGTGGCTGGCGGCCACGTGCACCCAGCCGCGCTTGCCGCCCATGCGCCTGGCGCACTCCGTGAAGTGGGGCAGTTCGGGCTTGTAGGAGCGGACCTGCTGGGCGGTGACCACGAGGTCGAAGTCGACGTTGATATGGCGACGGGTCTGCCCGAGCAGCTTGTCGTCGATGTTTGACAGTAGGCCCAGCTTGTATTTCTTGCCGAGCTTCTGCAGCTGGACGCTGGTCTCCTTGAAGGGCATCCAGCGCTGGACCGAGTCGGGCAGGAAGCCCGAGCGCGACGGCTCCAGCGGCCAGTCCATGCGTTTGGCGATCTCGATGGCCGTGCGCCGCAGGACCTCGGCGTAGAGCTCGTAGGAGCCGCCCTCGATTTCGCGGGAGATCTCCTGGAACATGGCCATGAGCTCGGTCCGGTCGATCTCGACGCCGTCGCGGGCGGCCTCTTTGGCGAACGCCTCATAGATACCGGTCTCCCAGTCGATGAGGGTGCCGTACACGTCGAATGTGACGAAGGTGACGTTCTTTGGAATGGGCATCGGGCCGGCATTATGCCGCGCCACGCCCGCTCGGCGCGGTGCGCCACCCCTCGGAGGCTCTTCTGCGCGCGATCTTGCATCTTGCTGTTAGAGTCCCGCGCCGCAATGGACCTGCTGGAGTACCAAGGCAAGCAACTGTTTGCCCGCCACGGATTGAACGTGTCTGACGGCAAGCCCGTGATCACCGTGGAGGACGCCGTCGAGGCGGCCGCCGAGGTCGGCTACCCGGTCGTGGTCAAGGCCCAGGTCCTGATCGGCGGTCGCGGCAAGGCGGGCGGCGTGAAGCTCGCGGCGGACGAGGACGAGCTGCGCGAGCACGCCGGCAACATCCTCGGCATGGACATCAAGGGACACACCGTCCGCACGCTGTGGATCGAGCACGCCTCGGACATCGCCTCGGAGTACTACGCCTCGGTGCTGCTGGACCGCTCGGCCAAGCGACCGCTCGTGATGTTCAGCGTGGAGGGCGGCGTGGACATCGAAGAGGTGGCCGAGAAGACACCCGAGAAGCTGATCCGCCACCACGTGGACCCGCTCACCGGCCTGACCCACGCCGAGGCCCTGCGCGTGGCCAGCGAAGGCGGCGCGGACGCCGACGTGGTCGAGGGCGTGGCCGACGCGCTGATCGCGCTGTATGAGGTCTGGCTGCAGGAGGACGCGACCCTCGCCGAGATCAACCCCCTGATCGTGACCCCCGAGCGCGAGGTCAAGGCGCTCGACTCGAAGATCTCGCTCGACGGCAACGCGCTCTACCGCCACCCCGAGAACCAGGGGCTCTCCGACAGGGAGAACGAAGATCCGCTCGAACGCCGCGCCAAGGAAGAGGGCGTCCAGTACGTCAGGCTCGACGGCGACATCGGCATCCTCGGCAACGGCGCCGGCCTGGTGATGTCAACCCTCGACGTGGTCTCGCAGGCGGGCGGCGCCCCCGCGAACTTCCTCGACGCGGGCGGCGGCTCGAACGCCGAGACGATCAAGCAGGCGGTCGATCTGATCCTCGCCAACGAGGCCGTCAAGGCTGTGCTGGTCAACATCTTCGCGGGCATCACCCGTTGCGACCAGGTCGCGCTCGGGCTGATCGGAGCCTTTGAGCAGCTTGGGGTGGGTGGGAAATCGATCCCGTTCGTGGTGCGCCTGGATGGCACCAACGACGTGGAGGGCCGGCGCCTGCTGGCCGAGGCGGCGCTGCCCAACGTGCACACCGCAAAGACCATGAACGAGGCTGCCGAGAAGGTCGTTGCGCTGGCGGCCGGGCAGAGCGTCGAGGCGGGCGCGCCATGAGCGTCCTCGTCGACGAGCGCACGCGGCTGGCCGTGGCCGGGATCACCGGGCGCGAGGGCAGCTTCCACACGCTGAACAACCGCAGCTACGGCACCAACGTCGTCGGCGGGGTCACCCCGGGCAAGGGCGGCCAGGACGTGGAGGGCATCCCGGTGTTCGACAGCTGGGAGCAGGCCATGGCGGAGTCACAGCCCAACACGGCGATGATCTTCGTGCCGCCGCGCTTCGCCGCGGACTCGATCCTCGAGGCGGCGGCGGCCGGCGTCGAGCTCGTGATCGCGATCACCGAGGGCATCCCCGCGCACGACGAGCTGCGCGTGTACAACACGATCAAGCGCGACCATCCAGGTACGCGACTGGTCGGCCCCAACTGCCCCGGCATCCTCTCCCCCGGCAAGGCCAACGTGGGCATCATCCCGGCGTCCTTCTTCAAGGCCGGCAACGTGGGCGTGGTGTCGCGCTCGGGCACGCTGACCTACCAGATCGGAAACGAGATCGCCCAGGCTGGCTTCGGCTGCTCCACGATCGTGGGCATCGGCGGAGATCCGGTGCCCGGCTCCTCCTTCGTGGACATCCTCGAGCTGTTCGAGGCCGACGAGGAGACCGAGCTGGTGGTCCTCTCGGGCGAGATCGGCGGCTCGGCCGAGGAGGAGGCGGCGGAGTACATCGCCGAGAACATGAGCAAGCCGGTGGTCGCCTACATCGCCGGCTTCACCGCCCCGGCGGGCAAGCAGATGGGCCACGCCGGCGCGATCGTCTCGGGCAGCGCCGGGACGGCCGCGGCCAAGGCCCAGGCGCTCGAAGCCAAGGGCGTACGGGTCGGTCGCACGCCCACCGAAGCCGCCAAGATCGCGGTCGAGGTCCTCGGCGGCGCGTCGCTCAGCACCTCCTGAGCCACCGCTGAAAGCGATGCCGGACCCGGAGCTGCGAGCGATCGCCGGTACGCTTGGCCGATATGGACCCGGAGGTTGCCAGAACTCTGGACGAGCTCGAGCGCAAGATCGCGGAGCTGGAGCGCACCCTGGGCTCGATCGCCCACGAGGAGCAGCCCACGGGCAGCGGCAGCGGGACGCTGCCGGAGACGAGCCCGGCGCCCCCACCGGTCCTCGACGAGAATGCCGGGGCGAGAAGCTGGAGCCGCGTCGTGGACGAGGCGATCGAGGCGCCGCCGGCGCCCCGCCCGGCACGCTCCCCCGAGCCGCCCACCAAGCCCGAGCACGCCCCTCCCCTCGTCCACAGCCAAACCCCGGCCCGCCTCCACCAACCTGCCTCCCGGCACGCCGGAGCAGAGCCAGCTCCTACAGGCGCGCCCGCCCCTCCACGGCCGGAGGAGCTGCTCCGGTTCCGCGATCGGCTGGAGCAGGCGGCGCGCGATCTCACCCATGACTACGACGAGCTGCTCGGACGCCTAAGCTACGCCGCTGTGAGCAGCACGCCCGGTCCCACGATCTCATTTGCGCGCGGCGCGCCTTCGCTCGACATCGTCGACGTGGACGGCCTGCGGGACGCCGCGGTGAGGGCATTCGAGAGCGACCCTGCGGGCACGACCGCATACGGGACCTCGGTCGGCTATCCGCGCCTGCGCAGCTGGATCGCCGACCGCCATGGCGTCGAGCCCGAGCGAGTGCTGGTGACCAACGGCTCGATGCAGGCCGACGCCTTCCTGTTCGAGCAGCTCGTGCGCCCGGGAGACGACGTGATCGTGGAGCGCCCCTCCTACGACCGCACGCTGCTGTCGCTGCGCCAGCGCGGGGCGCGGCTGCACGCGGTGGAGCTGGAGCCCGACGGCATCGACACCGAGGCCCTCGCCCGCCTGCTCGAGGGCGGCGCGCCCGTGCAGCCGACGATCGCCCACATCATCCCCAACTTCCAGAACCCGGCCGGCTACACGCTCGCTTACGAGAAGCGCAGGCGCCTGCTCGAGCTGGCGAGCGACCATGGCTTCACGGTCTTCGAGGATGACCCCTATGTGGAGCTGCGCTTCAGCGGCGAGACCCTGCCGACGATGCTCTCGATGGACCCCGAGCGCGTCGTCTACGCGTCCTCGTTCTCGAAGACCGTCTGTCCGGGGATCAGGGTCGGCTATCTCGTGGGGCCGCCCGAACTGATCAAGGCGATCGCCCAGCTCGCCACCAACACCTACATCTCGCCCAACATGGTGGCCCAGTCGATCGTGTATGAGTTCTGCGCCTCCGGGGCGATCGAGCGCTCGATCGAGACCGTCAAGGCGGCGCTGGCCGAGCGCGCCTCGACGCTGGCTGGGGCGCTGCGCCGAGACCTGCCGGAGGCCGAGTTCGTAGAGCCCCAGGGCGGCTACTTCATGTGGGTGACCCTGCCCGAGGGCACCGACGTCCACGCGCTCTTCCAGGCGGCAGCCGACCGCGGCGTGTCGTTCGTGAAGGGAACCGACTTCCTGCTGGAGGGCGGCGAGAACACCCTGCGCCTGGCCTACTCGGGCGTGACGCCCGAGCAGATCGACACGGGCGTGGCGCGCCTTGCCGAGGCTTACCGCTCGCTCTAGGCGCGCGGCCCCCGTCCAACCTTCGCGCCGCATCCGCGTTAACAGGGATGAGGCACCTGTTTCCGAGGTGTTGCACCGACCTGCGACGCCGCAGGGGGTTGGGGTGCTCTCGGGGGACGGCACCGCTCGACGTCACAACCGCACGATCAAGAGAGGGAACTGATGATGCACACTGGATTCAAGAGGCTTTCTGCAGCCGCGGCGCTGATTGCGCCGATTGCGATGATGAGCATCTCCACTGCCCCGGCCAGCGCGGCCGAAGGCACGACATGTACCGGCAACAGCGGCTCGGCCAAGTTCTCGCCGGGGTTGACCAGCTCGGCGAAGGTGCAGAACGTGATCGTCAAAGGCACGCTGTCGGGCTGCTCCGGCGGCGGGGTCAGCGGTGGCAGCTACATCGCACACCTGAAGACGAGCAACGCGGTGAGCTGTGCCGCACTGGCGGGCCCCGGCGAACCCGCGACCGGAACCGTCGTCATCAAGTGGTCACCGAAGGGCCAGGGCAACTCGAACGGGACCTTCAGCATGCCGCTCACCGGAGTCCCCGGGGTCAGTCTCGCCGGCACGCTCGAAAGCGGGCCGTTCGCAACCATGAGCCTGTCCGGGACGGTCTCTCAGACGTTCAGCGGCACCTGCGGCGCAGCCGTTGGCAAGAAGAAGGCAAAGGCCGTCAAGGACTCCACCTTCACTGGATCGGCGGTCACCATCGCGTAATTCCCACCGGGGCATGGGAGGAGACCCCGCTTCGACGGGCGGGGCTCCTCCCAGCGCCCGCGGCCAGCACTTGGGCGCCCGCGGTATTCAGCGCCCGTAGCGTTGGCCGAGCACGAGCTGCTCCGGTAGCGCGGTGCGCGGCGGCGGCGAGGGGTCGGCGATCACGGAGACGGTCTCGGCGACGCTGGGGGTCAGGGTCAGCAGCCGCCCGTCGGCGCCACGCACGCCGACATGCTCCTCGTCGCGTTCGGCGAGGGTCCCCTCGAGACCCGGCTCCAGGCCGGAGGCCTTGAGATAGCGCAGCAGGTCCTCGGCCTCGTTCTCGAAGCGCAGGATGCGCACGGAGGCACCGAGCTCGACGTCCGCCAGGGGCACTCCCGCGAGCCGCGAGCCGGCCACGATCGGATGACCGTGGGGACACGTCTTGGCGTTGCCGATGGCGGCGAGCATGCGCTCCTCGAGCACCGGTGACATGGCATGCTCGAGGCGCTCGGCCTCCTCGTGCACCTCGTCCCAGGGGACGCCCAGCACGTCGGTGAGGAAGCGCTCGATCAGGCGGTGGCGGCGCACGATGCCCTCGGCATGCTGGGCGCCACTGTCGGTGAAGGCGATCGCGCGATCGCTTCCGCGGGTGATGTAGCCGTCGCGCTCGAGACGGCCGACCATCTCGTGCACGGTGGGCGCCGACAGCTGCATCGCACGTGCCACGTTGGCGCCCGTCATCGGCAGGCCGGCCTCCTGCAGCCAGAACAGGGTCTGCAGGTACTCCTCCTCGGCGACCGTCGCCGTGTTTGCCTCCTCGCCGCCCACGTGGCTGATGCTAGTGGACACTCACGAGCGGAGCTGATCGAAGGTGCACTCCGCCGGCGCCTTGTCCTCGCGCCAGCGTCGGAGCTTGGCGCCGTGGCGGATGCGCCCGGCGGAGACGTGGTCGAAGTCGATCTCGACCACCAGCTCGGGGCGCAGGCCGATCCACTCGAGATCCTTGCCGGCGCTCCAGCGGCTGGGGTCGCCCGACCCGCGCTCGCCCGACTCATACGCTGCGAGAAATCCGACGAGCCGCCTCTTCTCGGCGGCGCTCAGGCCTGAGCAGTGCCCGACGACGCGCAGCTCGGGACCGTCGTAGAGGCCGAGGATGAGCGCACCCACGGTGTCGGGCTCCTTGCCCGGACGCCAGCCGACGAGGACCGCATCGATCGTACGCACGCGCTTGACCTTGACCATCCCCTTGCGCTCGCCCGGACGATAGGGAGCCGAGCGCTCCTTGGCGATTGCGCCCTCGGCGCTCTGCAGCCAGCGCTCGGCCTCCTCGGAGCTCTGCACGGTCTCCATCAGCTCGACGGGCGCATCGGCGAACCGGGCGCTCCCCAGCAGTTGCTCGAGAGCTGCGCGGCGCTCGGTGAAGGGCCGCGCGAGCAGTACCTCATCCTCGAGCGCGAGCAGATCGAAGGCAACGTAGACGGCGGGAGTGTCGGTGGCGAGGCGCTCGACTCGCGAGACGGCCGGGTGGATGCGCTGGCCCAGCGCGTCGAAGTCCTCGTGACCCTCGCCGTCGCGAACCACGATCTCGCCGTCGAGCACGTAGCGGCCCTCGGGGAGGACGAGCTCGGGGAAGTAGCGCCCGAGCGTCTTGCCGTTACGCGACTGCAGGAAGACGTCGCTGCCGTCCACGAAGGCCAGGCAGCGAAACCCGTCGAGCTTGACCTCATACACGTGGTCCTCGCCGGTGGGCAGCTCCTTGCGCGACAGCGCCAGCTGGGGCTTGACGGTGGGCTCGAGCGGGAGCGTCACGACTTCTCGACCTCCTCGGACTCGCTGCCGGCCTCGGCAGCCCCGGGCTTGCGTGCCCTGCTCGGCTGCACCCGCCTGGGCTCGTTCCTCTGCTTGCGGAAGTGTGGCGGCCAGGGCGCGTCGCCGAGGCCTTCGCGCTCGTCCCGGGCGGCGAGATCGAGCAGCCCGTCGAGGCTGCCCGGGGTGTCGTCGATGGCCGCCGAGGGGTCACCGTGCTCGCGCAGCCGTGCGGGCACGGTGCGGAGGGTCAGCTCGGCGGGCTCGACGTCGGGCACCTCGCCCCACTCCAACGGGCAGGACACACGCGCGTCGGGCACGGCCCGGACGGAATAGGCCGAGGCCACGGTGCGGTCGCGGGCGTTCTGGTTGTAGTCGATGAACACGCCCTCGCGTTCCTCCTTCCACCAGCGGCTGGTGGCGCGGCCGGGCATCCGCCGCTCGACCTCCCGCGCGAGCGCAAGCGCGGCGCGGCGGACTTCTTCGAAGCTCTGCTCGGGCGCGATCCGCACATATATGTGGATGCCGCGCGAGCCCGATGTCTTTGGAAAGCCGGCCAGTCCGTGCGCCTCGAGCACCTCGCGCACGCCGAGCGCGACCTCGCGGACCTCCGAGAAGGGCACGTCGGGGCCGGGGTCCAGATCGACGCGCAGCTCATCCGGGTGGTCGAGGTCGGCGCGGCGCACCGGCCAGGGGTTCCAGTCGATCACGCCGAGGTTCACCCCCCACACCAGGTGGGCGCCGTCGTTGGGCACGAGCTCGCGCGCGTGGCGCCCGCTGGGGAAGGTGACGGTCGCGGTCTGCAGCCACTCGGGCGCGCTGTCAGGGACGCGCTTCTGGAAGAACGGCTCACCCTCGACGCCGTCGACCCAGCGCTTCATCACCGTGGGGCGCTCGCACAGGTGACGTACCACGGCCTGCTCGCACTCGAGGTAGTAGTTGACGAGATCGAGCTTGGTGATCCCGGCCTTCGGGAAGAACAGCTTGCCGGGGCTGCTGACGCGCACCTCTCTCCCGCAGGTCTCCACGAGCACGTGCTCGGACTTCTTCGCGGCCACCCGTGGAAGGATGCCCGATCATGAGCGCCCGCACCCCCATCCCGCGACATGCCTTGATCGCGAGCGGGGACTTCGGAGAGCACCTGCCCGCCGCGGCGGTGGCGGAGGCGATCGCCCAGGGCCTGCGAGCCGCGGGGATGGCTGAGCCCGACCTGTGTCCCCTGCCGGCGGCGCAGGCGGGTGAGCGCACGCGGGAGTTGCTGGATTCGTTGGACTTCGATACGCGGATGCGCGCAGCGCGGGCTGTGATCGTGGCCGACGAGCATCTGCGCGAGCGCACGCTGGCGGGAAGCGCGACCTTCGAGATCGCCACGAGGGCACGACAGGCCGGTGTCCCCGCCTACGCGCTCACGGCCCGCAACGAGCTCGACTCCTTCGATGCGCGCATCCTCGATCTGCAGACGGTCTCGGAGGCAGGGAGCGCGCGAACGTTGACGGCGGCCGCGAGAGAGCTCGCGGGACTGCTGTGAGAGCGTCTCAGCGCTGACAGCCCGATCGCCCGGCCGCGGGGGGCCCGCCGGGTCGACGAGCCCCCCATGACCGCGAGTGGCCGCTAGGGCCGTATCTCGATCGCCGAGGCGGCGGTGTTGGCGACGACGGCGAGGAGGCTGGAGACATCGGGCCCGGCCCAGCTCGACCCTCCGCTTTCCGAGAGCGAGGTGGAGAGGGCCTGTTCGCCCTTCGAGGTCTCGGTTTTCTCGCCGGTGGGAAGCGCGAACGTGGTCTTGCTCGTGGCGCTCGAGACGTTCACGTCGCCCGTCTGAATCCCGCTGACCGAGCCCGACGTGCGCAGCAGCGGGCCTTCGCAGCCGAATTCGGCGACGTAGGGACCATGTTCTGCGCTTGCGAGCTCCGTCCAGACCTGGCCTTCCACTGGGCCGAGCAGCCTCGTGTCGAGCAGGTTGGTGACGATCACCCCGGCAATGCCTGAGGGAGTGCTGTTGGGCCCTTCGCTGCTGCATCTCTTGCCCGCGCTTTCACAGCCCGTGAACGTGACGCGGTCGACGCCGCTGCTCAGCCCCGTGATCCGTCCCTCTGCGGTGCTCGCCGCGCATGTGATCGTGCGGCCAAAGCCCGGGGTTTCGAGCGTCACCGTCCCGCTCGTCGAGGCATAACCGGGACCGGGCGCCGTTTCGTATGAGCCCTTGCCGGCCTTGGCAGCTCTGGTGGTGCAGCTCGAGTCCGTGTACTGGCCCTTCTTCTGGGCCACACAGCTCGCGGCCGGACCGGCCACCCATTCATAGCCGCCCTTGTGTTCGACCGGCTGGCCTTTCTTTTCGGCCATCCTCGTGCAGTTGGAGTCGGCGTAGTTGCCTTTCTTCTGCGCCGCGCACTGTCCGTATTCGGGCGCGCCGGCCGGGCCCAGCGTGGTGAAGGCCTGATCGGCGCCGTAGCTCGTTCCGAGCGGGTTGGTGGCGACCACGCGGTAGTGGTAGGTGCTGCCTTCACCGAGGCCGGTCAGGGTGGCGGACACGTTGTTGCCGGCACCCGGGCGCGACACGCACGGCACGCTTGCGCCGTAGGAGGACGAGCTGCCGTATTCGAAGTGGCAGTCGCTGACTTCTTCGCCGTCCGGGTCCACGATCCCGCGCAGCATCGCCGAGATCTGCGAGACCGACGAGGCCGGTTCGGTGACCGCCGCCGGCGCAGCCGGTTCGTGCGGGCCGAGGTTGATCGCGTAGGGGTTGTCGGGACCGGACATCAGTTCGGTCAGCAGCGCGCCGACCACGATGCCCGAGAGCCCTCCGCACTTGATGCTCGGGATCGTCGTGGTGCCCTTGAAGCGCGCCCCCGACTCGAGCAGCTCGCCGAGGCTCAACGTGTCGCTGAGTGCGAAGGTCACTGGTTCGGAGGTTTCGCATTCGGTCGGGACCCCGATCCCCAGCAGGCCCGCCTCGGTGATGCCGATGTCGGCCTTGGCTGTGACCTCGAGCGTGGCGCACAGGCCCGCGAACCTCTCGCCCGCGCAGGTGCTGGCGGCCGCGGGGAGAATGAGGCCCTCTGCCGTTCCCACCTGCTTGAAGGTGATGTGCACTTCCGTGGGGAGGAGCCCGACGAGCTTGACCGGGGCGACGAAGGGGGGAACGAAGAGGCTGCCCTTGGCCGTGCCTTCGACTTCTGTTTCGGTCAGCTTCGTGAGGGCGATTTCGCCGTTGTAGGTCGAGCCTTTCGGCAGTATCACCGGTTCGTTGATCTTCTTCGGCGTCAACGATCCCCACACTGCCCAGTTTTCCAGCGGCAAGCCTGCGAGCGCCGGCGCAGCGGTGAACGCGCCCGTCGCGAGCGCCGTCAGGCTGACGAGCAGCGCCGCGATCCCACGGGTGTTGCGAGACATCTGAGTCCTCCCCCTCCTTGATCTGGCGTTTCCCCCACCGGCGCCCCAACCCGAGCGGATCAGGTGCATGGGCCGCCTGATCTCTACCCAGGTTGCGCCGCCCTAAACATCAAATGCGCTAATTGCCCAACCCATCGGCGAGCGCCAGCGCCAGATCGTGCACCAGCCGAGTGGCATCGGCGACGGCGTCGTAGTCGAGGTTGGCGGGAACATCGCTGGGGAGGTGATAGTTGGCGGGGCTGCGCCAGTCGGTCATCGAGACGAGCGTCGCCGTCGGGAAGCCCGCTCGACTCGGGATCACGCTGTCCGTGGAGGCCCGGGCACGGAAGCCGCGATGCAGCTGGATGCCCAGCGCCCGGGCGCGCTCGGCGAGCAGGTCGCGCAGCCAGGGGCCCGTGTAGCTCTCCATCCACACCGGCCCCTCGGCCTCGAGCATCACCAGGTGCGGCGAGCCGACCGTGTCGAGGTTGACGAATCGGGTCTTCTGCCCGGGAGGCAGCTCGTGTCGATGCCGGGCGATGAATGCGCGCACGCCATCCTGGAGCGTCTCCTCGGCGCCGCAGGAGACGAGCAGAACTCGCAGCCCGGCCGCAGGGCTCGCGTGCAGCAGCTCGGCCAGGCCCACGAGCGCCGCCACACCCGAGAGATTGTCGTTGGCGCCGGGCACGGTCTCGTTGCGCCAGATGTCGGCGACGACGGCCGTGCCCAGCAGACCGAGCGCAAACGCGGCGCCGAGGAAGCCCCGCCGCCGCGTGGCTGCGGCGGCGATCGTGCACAGCGGGCCGGCCAGGCCGACCCACCACTGCGGCAGTGGCGTCTTGAAGCGCTCGAGCAGCTGCGGGGCGCGCTCGTGGAGCCGGCGCTGGAGGGTCTGGTCGAACAGGAACCCGGTCTGGGGCGCGTCGTGGTGGGCGAGCACCACGAGGGTTCCCGCGGAGCCCTCATCGCCGACGCTGGCGATGAGGTTGACCGTGCTGCGGCGACGGCGCACCAGGCGCCGCAGGAGCCTGGGCCCGTTCTGGGCCTCGTCGATGATTCCCGCCAGCCCGCAGGCGGCGAGCAGCGCGCCGCTGCCGCGCCTGCCGCCCATGACCAGGGCGGAGGCGAGCAGGCCGAGCACGCCAAGACCGGTCGCGGTGGGGGGAAAGGTACCCCACGAGGGCTCATCCTCGAGCGTCACCTCGACCCCCGCGACCGCCTGCATGCGCCGGGCGAGCCAGGACGCGGCCTCGCGCTCCCCGGGCGAGCAGGGCGTGCGGTCGAGCGGCGCGAGCGTCTCCACCACCTCCCTGATGCTCTGCGCCAGGGAAGACGCTGCGAGCCGGGTCTCAGAGCTGCTCATAGGAAGCATTGTCCCTCGCCGCGGTAGGTGGGAAGCTCATCGACGATCCGATCGCCCTCCAGCAGATACAGGCTGGCGAAGCGCTCGCAGAGCTCGCCCGCCTTTGCGTGGCGCATGTAGACGCGATCGCCGATCGCCAGATCGTCCGCGTTGTCTCCCAACAGTGGGGTTTGCACCTCCCCGGCGCCCTCCTGGCCGTCCAGGCGCAGCCCCGCGGGCAGATGGGGCCGGGGCAGGCGAGCCCCGTCGGACGGCCCGGAGGCCGGGTAGCCGCCTCCCAGGGCCGTCACCCCGCCACGCCCGGGACGGCGCACGACGGGCAGCGCGAAGAGCGCCGCGGGGCGCGGGGTGAAGGCGCGATAGGCGTCGAACAACGTCGGCCCGTAGAGCCCTGAGCCGGCGCTCAGCTCGCTGACGGCCGGATCGGCAGCGGTGAGCTCGAGGCTCCCTGTGCCACCGCCGTTGACCAGCTCCAGGGGCGTGCCCGCCTGCGTGGCGATCTCGGCGATCGCGCCGACGATCGCTCCGCGGCGGCGGCGAAGCTCGCGCGCGGAGCGACCCTGCAGCATGCGGATCGCGCCCGCGCGCAGGGGCCGGCCGGGGGGCGCGTCACCCAGTCCTGCGATCTGGGCCTCGTACGCCATCACCCCGACCAGGCGAAAGCGATCGCGAGCGACGATCGCACGCGCCAGCTCCACCGCCTGCTCACGAGTGTGCACGGGCGAGCGCTTGACGCCGATCCGCAGGCGGCCTCCCAGCAGCCAGAGCCCTGCGTCGACGTCGATGCAGACCCCGATCTCCTCCCCGCCCTCGCGCCCGACCGCCCGCTCGATCATCTCGAGCTGCTCGACGCTGTCCACCATCACGGTCACGGGCGCGCCCTCGGCGAGCGCTCGCAGCGCGTCGACGTCCGCGCTGGGGTAGGCGACGAGCAGGTCCGTGGCGCCGTGGGATGCCAGCCACAGGGCCTCGGGGAGCGTGAACGCGAGCGTCCCGCTGAATCCTGGCCGGGCCAGGATGCGCTGCTGGAGGGTGCGGCAGCGCAGCGACTTGCTCGCCAGGCGGATCGGCTTGGAGGCGGCCCGACGTTCCATGTCGGCGGCGTTCTCCCACAGGGCATCCATGTCGATCAGCGCGAACGGTGCACGCAGCCCGGCGGTGGCGCGCTCCAGGCGCGCGTATTCAGCCACGGGCGGCCGTACCGGTCGGGGGATCGGAACTGTGCGGAAAGCCGCCGACCGGCCCGAGCACCCGCTCGGTCCACTCGTTGACGAAGCGCCCGTGGGGATCCAGGCGCGCCCGAATCTCCTGAAAGCGATCCCAGTCGGGGTAGCGCGAGCGCAGGCTGGCCGCGGTCTGGAAATGGCGCTTGCCCCAGTGGGGGCGGCCGTCGAGCTCGTCCATGATCGCCTCGACGGCCCGAAAGTATGGCTCCCACTCCATCCCGCGATACATGTGGACTGCGATGAACCCGCTGTCGCGCCCGGCAGCGGTGCTCAGCAGGGCGTCGTCGGCGGCGACCGAACGGACCTCGATCGGAAAGGGCACGGCGAAGCCGCGCCGCTCGATCATCTCCATCACGGCCCGCACGGCCCGCGGGACGTGCCGGCACGGCAGCGCGTACTCCATCTCGGTGAAGCGCACGAGCCGCGGGCTGGCGAAGATGGCGGCGGAGCCTTCGAGGCGCTCCGAACGCCCCGCCAGCGCGGTCACGAGCCGGTTCAGGCGCGGGATCAGGCGCGGCGCGCGCCGACCGGCGCGGCAGAACAGCTCGAAGGCGTGGTTGGTGAGCAGCACGTCGTTGGCGTAGGCGGACGCGCGCCCGCGGGGTCGTGGCGCCTCCTCGGCGCGATTGTTGGTGCGCGTCAATGCGGTCTCAGCATGGGGGAAGACGAAGAACTCGAAGTGATCGTTGCCGAGCGCGAGCTCCTCGAAGCGTTCGAGCGTGTCCTGGAGTGGGGCCGGCGCATCGACGCCTCGCAGTGTGAATGCCGGCACGCAGCGCAGGGTCACCTCGGCGATCACGCCGAGCGAGCCGAGGCCGACGCGCGCCGCGCGGAAGACCTCCGGGTCCTGCTCCGGCGAGCACACGAGCGTGGAGCCGTCGGCGAGCACCAGCTCGAGCTCCGCGACCTGGGATGAGATGTTTCCGAGCCGCGCTCCGGTTCCATGGGTGGCCGTGGAGATCGCCCCCGCGATCGTCTGGACGTCGATGTCGCCGAGGTTCTCCATGGCAAGGCCGTGTGCCGCCAGCTCCCGGCTCAGCCGGTGGATCGTGATTCCCCCCTGGACGCGCACGAGCCCGGTGGAGCGATCGACGTCGATCACGTCCGCGAGGCGCTCGAGCGTCAGCATCAGCCCGTCCGTGCACACGTTCTCCGAGAAGGAATGCCCGGCGCCCGCCACGCGCACCCCGCGGCCTGCCCGCCCAGCCGCCTGCACGGCCTCGGCGAGCTCGTCGATCGACGCGGGCGTCGCGACGGCCGCGGGCGTGCAGCGCTGATCGCCTGCCCAGTTGCGCCATTCGGCGGCGTTCTCGTGCGGATCGCTAGTCTCGCTCATCACATGACCGAGCCCGAGCCTACTCCGAGCCCGGGCCTTCGCGCCACGCGCGCGCGCGCGCTGCCCACGCCGGGCGCGCGTCGCGCGACGGTCATCGGCGCGGGGTCCTTCGGGACCGCGCTGGCGGTGTTGCTGGCTCGCGGCGGGCTGCGCACCACGCTGCAGACGCGCACCGCCGAGCAGGCCACGCTGATCGACCGGGAGCGTGAGAACCGGCGCTATCTGCCCGGTGTCGAGCTGCCCGGCTCGCTGCGGATCGAGCCTGCCTCAGCGGGGGTGGCACGGGCGGACTACGTGTTCCTAGCCGTGCCCTCACGCGGGCTGGGCGAGGTGATCGACGCACTCGGCGCCGGAGGGCTCGGCAGGCGCACCGCCGTGGTGTCTGTGGCCAAGGGGCTGGTCCCACCCGCGGGCCTTCCCCCGACGAGCGTGCTCAGCGCGAGCTTCGGCGCGGACCGCGTGGCCTGCGTGGGTGGTCCCGCGCATGCGCAGGAGATGGTGCACGCCGGCGCCGCGCTGGTGGCCGCCTCCAGCGATGAGGATCTGGCGCGCGCGCTGGCGCAGGTGTTCACGCGCGCCGGCGTCGTGTGCGAGCAGTCCGACGATCCAATCGGCGTGGAGCTCGCGGGCGCGGCCAAGAACGCGGCCGCTCTGGCCGCGGGCGCGACCGAGGCCCAGGGCCTCAACGCTGCCGGGGCGGCAGCGGGCCACATCTTTGCCGAGGTCTGGCGCTACGCGGAGGGGCTCGGCGCGCGGCCGGAGTCGATGATCGGGCTGGCGGGCGCGGGCGACCTCGTGGCCACGGCTCTGGCCCGCGAGAGCCGCAACCGCCGCGCGGGAGAACTGCTCGCGGCGGGGATTCCAGCGAGTGAGATACCCGAGCGGATAGGGCAGGCGGTCGAGGCGCTGGAGTCGGTGCCGCTGCTCGCGCGCGCCCTCGAGCAGGCCGATGTCGGCGCGCCCGTGACGAGCGCGCTCGGCAGGCTGATCTCCGGCGAGCTGCCCCTGAACGACTGGGTGGCGCTCGTGCGGGCGACCGTCCCGCCACCGGCCCTGTGGCGCAGACGGCCCAAACCGGGCTTCTGGCGACGGGCCTGGCGGCGACTCAGCGCCGGCGCACGGGGCTGAGAGCCCCGCGCGGCTACTGCCTGCCCTCCGGGGGAGGAGCCTCGTGCTCGTGCTCCTGCTGGGGCTCTCCGTCGAGCCGATCGAGCATCCGCAGCTCCTTGCGCGACGCCGAGCGGAAGGGCTTGAACCACCAGAAGCCGAACGCGAGCAGGGCCGCGAGGATCACGCCACCGGTGGCGGAGACGACAATCGTTCCTTCTGCCGCAGTCAGCGCGAGCATTCCCTCCCCTGGCCTGAGGGCCAGGCCGCCTCCCCGGCGACCCCCTCATCGCATCAAGTGGACGAGTATGACCTGTCGGCACGCGCCCCGCACCAGGGCCTACTACGGATTCGGAGATTGTTGCGATCGAATCTACGTATCTACAGCGTAGATAAACGAGTAAAGGCGTATAACGATGGTAATACACCACTCGCGGGCGCGAATGTGCCAGCCGACCGTATGCCCCTCCGTCGCGGTATCTCTGTATAACTATCGTAGTTACATCATTCAGCAGCAGTTATACGCGCGCTTGCGCGCACTCCCAGAACAGCCACCCGTCAGGAGCCAACACAGACCATGTCCCCCACGCGGCCCGGGGAAGTGGACCCGGTCAAAGGCCTGTCGCTGATCCCAGAGGAGTTCCTCGAGCAGGAGGCACGTCGCGAACGAGCTCTGCGCATGCAGGACAAGATCCGCCCGGGACGGACCACGCCAGTGGCGATTCGCTTTGATCCGTTCACGCTCAAACGGCTCAAGGCGTTGGCCGCCTTGCGCAACACGGGCTACCAGACACTGCTCAAGGAGTTCGTGATCGAGCGGCTCTACGAGGAGGAGAAGCGCGCTGGCATCATCGATTCATGAGCGCACTGACCACGGCTTCATAGACACCGCTGCCGTGACCGGCCTCGGTGACGTGCACGTTGTCGTGGGCGGCGATGGCTTCGCGCATCGAGGAATCGCGCTCCAACGCGTTTGCGACCAGCCAGAGGGAATCGACCTCGGCGGCGCAGGCAAGGTCCTCGCGCGAGTCGCCGGCGGCGAAGGTCTCTGCGCGCGCGTAGCCGCGCGCCTGGCGATGAAAGGCGACGGCGGCGACCTTGGAGGCTCCGACAGGGACGAGGTGATAGCCGCGCACGTGCGGCAGCGCGGCGAGCGCCTCTGAGCGGCGACTGACGACGCCGTTGTCGACGAGTCGCAGGTTCCCGTGACCGCGCTCGGCCAGCAGGCGATCGACCGCGGCAGCCTCGACGAGGCCACGGAACAGATGCGAGACCTCGCGTTCGACGTGCCACGGCTCGTGGTACTCCAGGCGCCCGCTGTAGTGCTCGAGCAGCATCGCGGGCGCCCCCGAGCGCTCGATCTGCTCGGCGATGCTGAGCTCGCCGGGCATCAGCTCCCCGGTCAGCCAATGCTCCTCGCCGTCGAGCACCACGCAGGCACCGGCCTCGAAGATGAAGGAGCTCTGTCCGAGCAGGCGTGCGTCCTCGAACACCTGGGCGCGGCGCCTGCCCGACATCAGCACGACCTCGACGTCGGCGCGCAGGCACGCCTGCACGGCGCGCACCCCGTCGAGGCTGATCGCGCCCGACCCGTCGTGCAGCAGCGAGGCGCGGCGGCCCAGCAGCGTGCCGTCGAGGTCGAGGTACAGACAGCGCATCACGTCACGGCCACGCCGGCGAGCGGGGGGCGTTCGACCGGACCGACGATCTCGACGTCGTGAAGGCGTCCCTCTCGCTCCATGCGCCGGGCGATCGTGGCGAGCACGGTGGCGGCCATCGGCGAGAGCGCCGCGAGCGACTGGTGGCGGTTGCGATGCTCGTCGAGATCGACCTGGGCCATGCCCTCCAGCCCGACGTTGCGCCAGACGTCGATGAGCATCGCCATCTCGACGCCGTAGCCGGTGGCGAACGGCACGGCCTCGAGCAGCTCCCGCCGCGCCGCCACTTCACCGGCCAGCGGCTGGCGCACCCCGGCGAGCTCAGGATAGAAGAGCGCGAGCGCAGGCCGCGCCATCAGGTGGTTGACGCGTCCCCCGCCCTCGCGGGCGAGCACGTCGCCGTCTTGCAGCGGCCTCCGGTAGAAGGCCTTCACGAAGGACACGCCCGGCTCGCATATGAGCGGACCGAGAAGGCCGGTGGCGAAATGGGCGGAGAAGCCCTCGGTGTCGGCATCGAGGAAGCAGACGAGCTGCCCGGAGAGCCGAGAGAGGGCGCGCCACATGGCGTCGCCCTTGCCGAGAACCGGCCCGTGGGCGGGCATCAGCTCATCCTCCTGCCAGACGACGGCGCCGGCGCGGCGGGCCAGCTCGGCGGTGCCGTCGGCCGACGCGGCGTCGATGACCACGACCTCGTCGATCGCGCCCGCCTCGCGCAGCGTGAGCAGCTCCCCCACGATCGAAGCGACGGTCCCCGCGCACTCGCGGGCGGGGAGGCAAACGGACACGCTCTGCTCGCGCTCGGCGGCGATCCGCTCGGCGGGGTAGACGGAATGATGGAACGAGCGGGTTGCGGCCCAGCGCTCGGCGGCGGTGGCGGACATCGCCTCTACTATCTCAAGTCCTTGGCCCTCGACCGTAGAACCGAGCCGTGGAGCGCGCTGCTCGATGCAGGGTCCGAGGACGGCCGACTCGTGCGGGAGGCGCGCGAAGGGCCCGGGAGAGCACGCCTCTGCGACATCCCACAGACGCTGCATCCCGAAGTCGCCGCAGCGCTCGAGCGAATGGGCATCGAGCGTCTCTACACCCATCAGGCCCAGGCGCTCCAGGCCGCGAGCGAGGGCCCCACGATCGTCACCACCGGCACGGCGTCGGGCAAGTCCATGTGCTTCAACCTGCCGACCCTGCACGTGCTCTGCGAACAGGCCCGCGCCCGCGCCCTCTATCTGTATCCGACCAAGGCCCTCGCCCAGGACCAGGCGCGCGCGCTGACGGCCTTCGGGCTGACCAGGCGCGTGCGCCCGGCGATCTACGACGGCGACACGCCGCGGGAGGCCCGGGCCCAGATCAGAAAGAGCGCGAACGTCGTGCTCACCAACCCGGACATGCTGCACGTGGGAATCCTCCCCAACCACGGGGCATGGGCCGAGCTCTTCTCCAACCTGGCGGTGGTGGTCGTCGACGAGGCCCACGTGTACCGCGGCGTGTTCGGCTCGCATGTGGCCAACGTGCTGCGCCGGCTGCGCCGGATCGCGGCCGCCTACGGGACCGAGCCCCTCTTCCTCCTGACCTCGGCGACGATCGCCAACCCACTCGAGCTGGCCGAGCGCCTCACGGGCCTGGAGGACGTGCGCCTGATCGACGAGGACGGCTCGCCCGCTCCCCAGCGCAGGATGGCGGTGTGGAACCCGCCGCTCACCGACGAGCGCCTCGGAGCGCGCCGCTCGGCGCTCGGCGAGGCGGGCGAGCTGCTCACGCGGCTGGTGCGCGACGGAGCGCGCGCCATCTGCTTCATGAAGTCGCGCAAGGGCGTGGAGGTGCTGGCGCGCCTGGTCAAGCAGGAGCTGGCGGACACCGATCCGGAGCTGGCCGAGCTCGTGGTTCCCTACCGCGCCGGCTACACCCCCCAGCAGCGGCGCGAGCTCGAGGGCCGCCTCACCCGCGGGGAGCTGCGGGCGGTGATCACGACGGACGCCCTGGAGCTCGGGATCGACATCGGCGAGCTGGACGCCGCGGTGGTCGTCACCTTCCCTGGCACGGTCGCCTCGCTGCGCCAGATGTGGGGTCGCGCAGGAAGGCGCGGGCGAGGCCTCGCGCTGTACGTGGCCGGAGAGGACGCGCTCGATCAGTTCTTCTGCCGCCACCCCGAAGAGTTCCTGGAAAGGCCCGTCGAGGCGGCGATCCTCGACCATGAGAGCGCCCTGATCTACCGCGCGCACCTGCTGTGCGCAGCCCACGAGGGCCCGCTGGACGGTGCGGACGTGGAGTTCCTCGGCCCGCGCTGGGAGACCCACGCGGAGCAGCTGGTGAGCGCGGGCGCGCTGCGCCGCCGCGGCGGAGCGGCGATCTCGGCGGGCGCCTACGTACCGCGAGAGGGAGGCGGCTACCCCGCCGCGGAGGTCTCGCTGCGCTCGGCCTCGGCTGAGAGCTTTGCGATCGTGGATGTCTCCTCGGGCGAGCTGCTCGGCTCGACGGAGGCCGCGCGCGCCCATTCGACCGTCCACGAGGGTGCGGTGTACATGCACCTGGGACGCTCCTACGAGGTGCGCGAACTCGACCTCGAGCGCCGCCGCGCACTGGTGGCGCCGTTCGACGGCGACTGGTACACGCAGCCGAAGACCCAAACGGACACCGAGATCGTGCGCCTGCTCGACCGTCGGGAGACGCTCGGGGTGAGCCTCTCCTTCGGCGAGGTCAGCGTGACGGACACCGTCCTGGCCTACCAGCGCAGGCGCCTCTCAGACCACGCCCAGGTGGACATCGTGGCGCTCGATCTTCCCGCGACGAGCTTTGCCACCCAGGCGCTGTGGTTCGAGCTCGACGCCGAGGAGCTCGCCGCGAGCGAGACGGTGCCGCTGGAGACGCTGCTGGGCGCCCTGCACGCCACCGAGCACGCCCAGATCGCGGTCCTCCCGTTGATCGCCATGTGCGACCGCTGGGACATCGGCGGGCTGTCCACCAACTACCACCCGCAGACCGGCAGGGCGACGATCTTCATCTACGACGGCCACCCCGGCGGGATCGGGATAACGCGCACCGCGTTCTCGCGTTTCGAGGAGCTCTGCCGGGACGCCCACCGCCTGATCGCCGAGTGCCCCTGCGCGAGCGGCTGCCCCTCCTGCGTGCAGTCCCCCAAGTGCGGCAACCTCAACGAGCCCCTGTCGAAGCCCGGGGCTCTGGCGCTGCTCGCGCTGCTGCTCCAGGGCGCCGGCGAGCCCGCAGTCCTCGCGCCGCTCTGATCGCGATCCCGCCTTGTTGAAGTAGAGAGCTGACCGGGCCGTCACAATGACCGCCGCGTGACCAAGACGATGAACGCCTTCAAGAAGCCGATGTTTGCGCTTGCGCTCATGTGCGCGGCACTTGCCGCGACGGTGGCCGGCGCCGAGGCGCCGCCCGCGCACCGCGCCGCCGTGGCCGAAGCGCCACGCTCGCAGTCGCCGATCTTCGGTGGTCCCGACGGGCGCACGGCGCTGGCGCACTGGACGCTGCGCACGGATCCGAGCGACCGGGGCGCCTCGCTCGGCTGGCAGCGCGGCGGCTTCGGCGGAGCCTCGGTGAGCGTGCCCAATGACGTCGATCCAAGCTCCTACAGCGGCAGCGCGGGCGTCCGCAACTACGAAGGCTCGGTGGCCTGGTACCGCACGAGCTTCACCGCCGCCCAGGCAGGCGTTTACGCGCTCGACTTCCAATCGGCCAACTTCCAGGCCACGGTCTGGGTCGATGGCCGCCCGCTTGGCTCGCACAAGGGCTCCTACCTGCCGTTCGAGATGCGCGCCAAGCTTGCGGCGGGCTCGCACACGGTCGTGGTCCGCATCGACTGGAGCCACCTCTCGGAACAGTCCAGCGACGGCTTTCACCGCACGTGGTTCAACTGGGGCGGGCTCAACGGCGAGGTCGAAGTGCGTCCGATCGGGCAGAGCGAGCTGTCGAGCCCGACCGTCCAGACGACGCTCGCCTCGAGCGCCTCCGGCGCAGCGGCCACGGTCAAGGTGAGCGTGCTGGTACACGACTACGGCGCGGCCCGCACGATCGCCCCCGAAGGCTCGCTCGCTCGCGGCGCCCAGACGGTCCCGTTGACCTTCGCGCCCGTGCAGCTCGCGCACGGCCAGTCGGTCACCGTCAGCTCGACCGCGACGGTCCCGGAAGCCGCGCTGTGGTCGCCGGCCAGCCCCAGCCTCTACCGGCTGAACCTGGCCGTTGGCGCTGAGAGCAGCTACACCGCCCGGGTCGGGCTGCGCCAGTTGAGCTGGCACGGCGGGCGGCTGTATCTGAACGGGACGCTCCTGCGCCTCCACGGCGCGACCCTCCAGGAGGACGCGCGCGGGCACGGCGATGCGCTCACGTCCTCTGACATGGACGCGATCGTCGGCGAGCTCAAGGCCGTCGGCGCCAACGCCGCCCGCGCCCAACACCCGCTCGATCCAGCGCTGCTGGAACGCCTCGACGCCGCCGGCATCCTGGTGTGGCAGGGCATCGGTCCCGTGGAAGGGGCGGGCAACTGGTATTCGAGCACCCCACAGCTGCTCGCAGGCGCCGAGCAGCAGGCGCGCACAGCGGTGCTGGCCGGCGAGCTGCACCCCTCGATCTTCGCGTGGAACCTCGTGGACGAGGTCGCGGGCAACGGGCGCGACGCCGCCGAGGTCGACTACGTGCGCACGATGGCGCGCTGGCTGCACACGCACGACCCGACGCGGATGGTCGCAGTTGACGTGTGGGGCGATCACCCTCCCCAGCACGCCGGCGCGCTGTACTCCGAAGCGGACGCGGTCGCGGAGACGGACTATTCCGGCTGGTATGACTACCCGAACGACAGCCCGGCGCAGCTGGCGAGCGCGATGCGGGGGCGCCTCGGCGCGATGGAGCACACGTTCGCCGGGAAGGTGCTCGTGGTCAGCGAGTTCGGAGCCGAATCCAACGGGCTGAACCCGCCTGGGAGCCCCGGCAGCTATGCCTACCAGGCGCGCCTGCTGGCCGAGCACATCGCCGTCTATGAGGCCGACCCGAAGCTCACCGCGATGCTGGTGTGGGTGCTTCGCGACTACCCCCTCACGCCGACCTTCGAGGGCGGCTCGATCCACAATGTGCTCCCGCAGGTGAGGCTGATCGAAGGGCTCAACCAGAAGGGGCTGTTCACATACGGCGGTCAGCCCAAGTCCGCGGCGGCGACCGTGGGCCGGATGTTCAAGGCCCTGCCACAGGGCTGACGCCGCCCAGCGTGGCCGCCGCGATCGCCGCCTGACCGTATGAGATCGCACCGTCGTTTGGCGGGAGGCGCTCGGGGGTGAGCACGCGCAGCCCCGCCGCCGCGAGGCCGGCGGCAACGCCCTCGAGCAGCAGGCGGTTCTGGAAGACGCCGCCGCCGAGGACGGCGAGCGACAGGCCGTGCTCGGCGGCGATCTCGGTGGCGGCACGAACGGTGGCCGTCGTGAGCCCGCGGTGGAAGCGGGCAGAGACCGTCGCCGGCGAGGCGCCGCCGGCAAGGTCGTCGATCGCCGCCATGATCGTCGCCCGCGGGTCGAGCTGCCCGCCGTGCCAACCGATCTCATACGCGCCGTCCTCATCCGGGTCGGCGAGCGCCTCCAGCTCGATCGCCGCCTGGCCTTCGTAGCTCACCTCGGGGCGCAGGCCGCAGAGCGCGGCCACCGCGTCGAACAGCCGTCCCATGCTCGTTGTGAGCGGCGAGGCGATGCCCTCGGCGGCGATCCGGGCGACGGCGGCCCAGCGCTCGGACTCGACGCGATCGGCGAGGCGGGCGGGGGGGGCGGGCACGCTCTGGCGGCTCGCGTCGGCCAGCCACGCACAGGCCATCCGCCACGGCTCGCGCACGGCGCGCTCGCCGCCTGGCAACGCGACCGGGCGCAGGTGTCCCGCGCGCTCGAAGTCCGTGAGGCCTCCCACCAGCAGCTCGCCACCCCACACGGTGGCGTCGCCTCCGTAGCCGCTGCCATCGTAGATCACGCCCACGGCCGGACCCTGCTCGCCGTGCTCGCCGAGCACGGCGGCGAGATGGGCGTGGTGATGCTGCACCCCCAGGAGCTCCACCCCGGAACGCTCCAGGGCGTAGGCGGTGGAGAGGTAGTCGGGGTGCAAATCGTGCACGAGCACCTCGGGGCAGACGGCGAACAGCGCTTCGAAGTGCTGCGCTCCCCCGCGGAAGGAGCGCAGGGTCTCCCAGTTGCGCAGATCGCCGATGTGGTGTGAGACCCACGCGCGCTCCCCGCGGGCCACGCAGAGGGTGCTCTTGAGCTCGGCGCCGCAGGCCAGCAGCGGCAGCGGTGTGGGCACTGGCAGGCCTACGCTCGCGGGCACGTATCCGCGGGAGCGCCGCAGCGGCAGCGTGGCGGGCCGCGCGCCCACGCGCACGACCCGCACGACCGAGTCGTCGGTGCGCATGTGGATCGGGCGATCGTGGACGAGCAGGGCGTCGGCGATCGGCCGCAGGCGCTCCACGGCCTCCTCGTCGAGGTGAGCGATGGGCTCGTCTGAGACGTTGCCGCTGGTCAGGACGAGCGCGCTCACACCGAGCGCACGGGCGTCGGCGAGCAGCAGGTGGTGCAGCGGCGTGTAGGGAAGCATCAGCCCGAGCTCGCCCACCCCGGGCGCCACCGAGGCAGCCACGTCCGCCCCGTCCCTGCGGGGGGCGAGGACGATGGGGCGCGCGGGCGAGACCAGCAGCTCGGCCTCCTCGGGGCCGACGAGCGCGAGCTCGTGGGCGACGGCGAGATCGGCGACCATCAGCGCGAGCGGACGATCCTCGCGCCGCTTGCGCGTGCGCAGCCTGCGCACGGCCTGCTCGGCGTCGGCGCGAACCGCCAGGTGATAGCCGCCGAGCCCCTTGACCGCCACGATCGCGCCGTCGCTCAGCATGCGCGCGGCCACCGCGATCGCGTCTATGCCAGCGGCACCGGCGTCCTCCCCGCCCCCGGCGTCCTCCCCGTCCGCGGCGTTTTCCCCGTCCGCGGCGTTTTCCCCGTCCGCGGCGAGCAGCAGTGCCCGCGGCCCACACTCCGGGCAGGCGTTGGGCTGGGCGTGGAAGCGCCTGTCGCGCGGATCCTCGTACTCGGTGAGGCAGGCCGGGCACATCGCGAAGGCGGCCATGGTCGTCAGCGGCCGGTCATAGGGCACGCCACGCACGATCGTGAAGCGCGGCCCGCAGTCGGTGCAGTTGATGAACGGGTAGCGGTGGCGCCTGTCGCCGGCGTCGAACAGCTCGGTCAGGCACGCGGGGCAGGTGGCGGCGTCGGCTGCCACGAGGGCGCCTGCCTCGCCCGCGCGAGGGCTCGCGGCAATCGCGAATCCGCGCCCTCCTTGCACCCGCCGCGGCGAGCTCAGGACACGCTCGACCCTCGCCATCGGCGGAGCGTCGGCTGCAAGGCGAGCGAGGAACGCCTCGATCGATCCATCCCCACCCTCGACCTCCAGCTCGACCCCGTGATCGTCGTTGCGCACCCAGCCGGCGAGCTCGAGCTCGCCGGCGAGTCGATACACGTAGGGTCGAAAGCCGACGCCCTGCACGGTGCCGGTGATGCGAACGCTGACCCTGCGCATGGGCATGGGCGATGTGGCCGCCATCGCCCTAGGTGGGGCCGGCGAGGAGCGCCAGCGCGCGCATCAGGCGGTTGCGGGCGAGCGCACGCGGCTCACCAGCCAGTCGCGAAAGCCATCCACCCCCTCGCCTGTGCGGGCGCTCGTGAGCAGGTGCTCGATGCCGGGATGCACCGTCTGCAGGTTGGCCAGGAGCTTGTCGAGGTCGGCGTCGACGTGGTCGAGCAGGTCGATCTTGTTGATGACCGCGAGCTCGCACGCCCGGAACATCAGCGGGTACTTCAAGGGCTTGTCATCGCCCTCGGCTACCGAGCAGACCATCGCCCTCGCGTCCTCGCCGACGCGGAACTCGGCCGGGCAGACGAGATTGCCCACGTTCTCGATGATCAGCAGGTCGATCTCAGCGAGCGGGATCGCCGCGAGTGAGGAGCGCACCATGTTGGCGTCGAGATGGCACTCGCCGCCGAAGCCGTTGGCGGTGTTGAGCTGCACCACGGGGATATGCAGCGAGGCGAGGCGATCGGCGTCGAGGGAGCCCTCGACATCGCCCTCGAGCACCCCAACACGCACATCGCCGGTGTCGGCGAGCGCCCGCTCCAGCAGCGCGGTCTTGCCGGCCCCGGGCGCGCTCATGAGGTTGACGACTCTCACCCCGGCGCGGTCGAAGTCCTGGCGGTTGGCCCGAGCGATCGTGTTGTTGGCGTCGAGCACCTCCTCGACGACTCTGACTTTGATCCGATGCATGATCAGGTGGAGCTCACTCTTGAGTTCTCTAGCAGATCCTCCTCGAGCTCGAGCCCCTCGACCAGCAGCTCTTCGCCCGCGAGCACCTCCACGTCGAAGCTCCCGCATGCCCCGCAGCTGAGCGGGAAGCTCTCCATCATGCTCTCGGCCCCGCACTCCCGGCAGCGCCCGGCGGCGGGTACGTGCGTGATCGCCAGCTCGGCACCGTCGAGCGCGGTGCCCTGCACGACCAGGGCGAAGGCGAACTGGAGCGAGTCCGGGACCACCTGGCGCAGGTGGCCCACCTGCACCTCCACGCGGAGCACACGCCTGCCCTCGGCGTGGCGGGTGGCGACATCGACGATCGCCTGGGCGATGGAGAGCTCGTGCATCAGCAGATCCTCGGCAGCGGGTCGCCGACGAGCTGGTCCATCACGCGCCTGCCCCCGAAGGCGGTCTCGACGAGCACCATCGCAGGCGGCTCGGTCCTGACGTCTCCGATCTCCGCCGCGTCCTCGCCCCCCGGAGCGGCCCTGAGCGCGGCGAGCGCCGCATCGGCTTGCTCGGGGGCGACGAAGGCCACGAACTTGCCCTCGTTGGCCACGTACATCGGATCGATGCCGAGGATCTCGGCGGCGCCGGCCACGGCGGGCGCGACCGGCACGGCGGCCTCGCGCACGACGATGGCCACACCAGACGCGCGGGCCAGCTCGTTGAGAACCGACGCCACGCCGCCGCGGGTGGCGTCACGCAGGCAGCGAAGCCCCGGGCCGACGGCTGCGAGCAGGCCGTCCACGGCCGGCCACAGGCAGCGGGTGTCCGACTCGATGTCCGCATCCAGCCCGAGCTCTCCGCGCGCGAGCATGATCGCGGTGCCGTGCTCGCCGATGCTGCCCGACAGCAGGACGCGGTCGCCCGGGCGCAGGCGATCGGGGGCGAGGCTCGCGCGGGGATCGCGCTGGCCGAGCCCGGTGGTGCAGATGTACATGCCGTCGGCGTGGCCGCGTTCGACGACCTTGGTGTCCCCGGCGACGATCTGCACGCCGGCCTCGCGGGCGGCCGCCGCGATCGCCTCGACCTCGGCGCGCAGCGTCTCTGCGGGCAGGCCCTCCTCGAGCACGAGCGAGAGCGTCAGGGCGAGCGGCCGCGCGCCGGCCATGGCGAGGTCGTTGACGGTGCCGTTGACCGCCAGCTCGCCGATCGAGCCGCCGGGGAAGCGCAGCGGCTTGACCACGAAGGAGTCTGTGGTGAGCGCCAGCTCGAGCCCGTCGAGATGGACGGCGCCGGCATCGCCGAGCGCCTCGAGCGTTGCCGAGGCGAAGGCGGGGACGAACAGCCCCTCGATCAGCGAGCTCGTCGCCTTGCCGCCGGCGCCGTGGGACATGGTGATGTGCGCGTCTCGGAACTTGGCGCGCTTGGCGCGAGCGGTCTCGATGATCCCGAGGATCTTGGACTCGCGGTCGCCGGAGAGCAGCTCGGCCATCACACGACCTCCCGCTCGCGGGCGAAGCGCCCGTAGTTGTAGTAGGCCGCGCAGGCGCCCTCGGAGGAGACCATGCATGTGCCGATCGGGCGCTCGGGAGTGCAGGCGGTGCCGAAGACCTTGCACTCCCACGGCTTGATGACCCCCCTGAGGACCTCGCCGCACTGACAGGCCTTTGGGTCCGCGACGCGCACGTCAGGAACCGCGAAGCGCTCCTCGGCGTCCCATTCGGCGTAGTCGTCGGAGAGACGCAGGGCGCTCTCGGAGATGAAGCCGAGCCCGCGCCACTCGAAGCGGTCTCGCAGGGTGAAGACCTCGTCCATGATCTCCAGCGCCCGAGGGTTTCCCTCCCAGGGGACAACTCGCGCATACTGGTTCTCGACCTCTGCGCGAGCCTCGACGAGCTGGCGCAGGACCATCAGCACGGACTGCAGGACGTCGAGTGGCTCGAAGCCAGAGATGGCAAGCGGCTTGCCGTATTGCTCGGGTATGAACTGGAACGGGCGGGCGCCGATGACCGTCGCGACGTGGCCCGGCCCGATGAAGCCGTCGAGGCGCACCTCGGGCGACTCGAGCAGGGCGCGAAGCGGCGGCACGATCGTGACGTGCGAGCAGATCACCGAGAAGTTCCGAGCGCCTTCGGCCTTGGCCCGGCGGAGCGTCAGCGCTGTGGAGGGCGCGGTGGTCTCGAAGCCGATTGCGAAGAAGACGACCTCGCGGCCGGGGTTCTCCTTGGCGATCCGCAGCGCGTCCAGCGGCGAGTAGACGATGCGCACGTCGGCGCCCTGCGCCTTGGCGTCGAGCAGCGTCTCGGTCGAGCCGGGGACGCGGAGCATGTCGCCGAAGCACGTGAAGATCACCCCGGGCTCGCGGGCGAGGGCAATGCCGTCGTCGACGCGCCCCATCGGGATCACGCAAACAGGGCAGCCGGGACCGTGGACGAACTCCACGTTCGAGGGCAGCAGGTCGTCGACCCCATACTTGTAGATCGCGTGGGTGTGCCCGCCGCAGACCTCCATGATCTTGTAGTGGCGCTCCGGCTCGACGGTCGCGTGGATCTCCTCGGCCAGCGCCCGGCCGAGCTCGGCGTCGCGGAACTCGTCCACGAACCTCATGGCGCCGTCTCCCCGACGGCGGCGGACTCGGCCGGCTGCGAGCCGGGCGCCCGTGCGAGGGCGGTCCCGGCGTGCACCAGGAGCAGCTCCCCGGGTTGCACGGGCTCGACGAGCGCCGTCTCCACGCTGGAGCGCCTGCCCTCCGCGTCGGAGCAGAGTGCGAGGCCGCGCTCGCTGTCCACGATGGCGACCCGCATGGGGATCGCCTCGTCGCCGCAGGTGATGCAACCGTGGGCGGCGACGCAGTCGGTCATGCGACCGAGTCTGTCATGGGTTGGATGCGATCACTCGATCACGCTCGCCTTCAGCTCCTCGAGCTCCTGCTCGTACTCGGCTCCCATCTGCTCGAGAAGCCTGAGGGTGGCCCGCGCCTCGTCCTCGTCGACCTTGGAGAGCGCGAAGCCGACGTGGATCAGCACCCAGTCGCCGGGGGCGGCGCCGGTCTCGCCGACGTCCAGGAGCGCGATGTTGACGGTGCGCCGCACGCCCGCGACCTCGACGGTGGCGAGACGGTTGACCTCATCCACCACCTCGACGATCTGTCCTGGAATCGCCAGGCACACGGCTACGGCCTCTCTAGCGCAAGCATCCTGATGAACCCTACCCCCACCTGGCCCACCGGCGAAGGACTCGCTCGGGTTACTTGCCGACCTGCGCGCCCCAGCGCTCCTCGACGTGACCGAGCCTCCAGACGGCGAGTGTGACGGCCCAGGTGAGCACGAACGCTCATCTCACGGTCGGACCAGCTGGTAGATGCGGATCTGCCCGGCGGTGCTCGGGGCGAGGAACGAGGAGACCTGGTAGGTGGAGCCGTGGTACTTGACAGAGCCGCTGTCAGGCAGCGAGGAGGGACCCGGGCGCGTGCTGCCGGCGAGCTGGCGTGAACCCGAGCGGACGTAGAGCAGCCCGTGAGTGAGCGTCCTGACGAGCCTGATGTAGCCGGGGAAGCTCGCGGGCGCGAGCGTGAAGCGACGCGATATCAGCTGCGCGGCGTGCGCGAGCTCGGCGCTCTTGATCTCGGCGCAGGTGTTGGCCGACAGCGAGGCGGGCACGGGCACGAGCAGCGAGATCCGCAACGGTCCGCCGGGAAAGGAGCGGGCGTTGAAGGAGAATGCCTGGTAGAGCACGCGCCCGTAGGTGACGGGGCCATGGGCCGGGATGCTCGCCGGGCCGGGCGTGAGCAGCCCTTCGATCGGCAGCTGGCGCGCGCCCACGCGCATCGCCAGTGGCACCCCGAGGAAGCGGGAGACGAGCTTTACGTATCCGAGGTCGTCCTGGACGGAGAGGACGTAGTGGCCGATCGTGCGCCCGTTCAGGCGCAGGCGACCGCTGACAGGCGCGAGGATGTAGGGGCCACCCACGTCGGCGAGCACGGTGGAGCCCGTGGTGATCCGCAGGCGCACGATGTGGGTGTGGGAGTAGACGAGGCTCGTGACGGCCGCTTCGATGGCACCGCGGTTGCCGCTCGCCACGGCACTCAGCAGCGGGCCGTACCCCTCCACCTGGCGCTGGTCGCTCTGCGTCTCCGAGCCCGAGAGCTCGGAGCCGTAGATCCGCGTGGCCACTTCGCCGGCGGCGTGGGCCAGCACCTCCGGTGCGGCCGGGCCGCAATCCGGCCGCGCCAACGGAGCGACGACGCTGCCCACGGACGCCGTCTGTGCGGAGGCGCCACACGCGCCGAGCGCCAAGCCCAGGAGCGCGGCTGCCACGGCGGGAACTGCGCGCGTGCTCATCAGTGTGTGCTACCCCCGGTTGCCCTGGGCGATTCTCCGCAGGTCGATGGTCTTGTCGTACAGCTTGGCATCGACGCCCTCCTCGAGCGCCACCTCGCGCAGCGGGCGCCCGGAGGCTGTGGCCTTCTGGACGATCACGGTGGCCTTGTCGTAGCCGATGGCGCTGTTGAGGGCGGTGGCCACGGCGAGGGTGGCGCCAGCGGAGGCCTCGGCGCCCGCCTTGTTGACCTGGATGCCGTCGACGCACTTCTCGGCGAACACGCGCGAGGCGGCCGACAGCAGGCGCAGCGACTGGAGCAGGTTGCGGGCGATCAGGGGGATGCGCACGTTGAGCTCGAACTGCCCCTGCAGGCCGCCGACGGTGATGGCGGTGTCGTTGCCGATCACCTGCGCCGAGACCTGCAGGACGACCTCGGGGATCACGGGGTTGACCTTGCCGGGCATGATCGATGAGCCCTTCTGCAGCTCGGGCAGCAGGATCTCGCCGATGCCGGCGCGTGGCCCGGAGCCCATCAGGGCGAGATCGCCGGCGATCTTGGTGAGCGAGACGGCGAGGACCTTGAGCGCACCGGAGAGCTCGACCAGCGCGTCGCGGTTGGCCTGCGCCTCGAACGGGTCGAGCGGGGCTGCGATCTGCTTGAGGCCGGATTCGCGCTTCAGGCGCGCGCGGACCTTCTCGGCGAAGCGGGCGTGGGTGTTCAGGCCGGTGCCGGTGGCGGTGCCGCCGAGCGGGATCTGCCCGACGTGCACGAGCGCGGACTGTACGCGCTCCTGGGCGAGGGCCATCTGGGCGGCGTAGCCGGCGAACTCCTGCCCGAGGGTCACGGGCACCGCATCCATCAGGTGGGTGCGCCCCGCCTTGACGACGTTCTGGAAGCTTTTCGCCTTCTTCGCGAACGAGCGCTCGAGCTGTTTGAGCGCGGGCAGCAGCTCGTTCTGGGCGACGTCGAGGGCGGCGAGGTGCACGGCCGAGGGGAACACGTCGTTGGAGGACTGGCCCATGTTTACGTGGTCGTTGGGGTGCACGCCCTCGCCGGCGATCTTGCCGATGACCTCGTTGGCGTTCATGTTGGTGGAGGTTCCCGACCCGGTCTGGAAGACATCGATCGGGAACTGGTCGTCGTGCTTGCCGGCGGCGATCTCCTTGGCGGCTTTCTCGATGCGGGTGGCGCTGCGTTTGGAGAGCAGGCCGAGCTCGCCGTTGACGGCGGCGGCGGCGCCCTTCAGACGCGCCAGCCAGTGGATCACGGACACGGGCACTGTCTCGCCGGAGATCGGGAAGTTCTCGACGGCCTTGGTGGTCTCTGCGCCCCACAGCTGCTTGTCCGACATCGGCTCTCCTTTTCTGGCCGCGGCGGCACAGTCTCCCACCGCGGCTGTGTATGACAATGGCTATACAGGCTTGCTGACGAAAGATATGGATCCCGACGGGATCCGGCGTGAGCCCGGGTAGATGACGTCTCCGCACCTCACGCTCGCTCCCGGGACCCTATCCGCAGAAGGCGGCAAGCTCGCGAGCGAGCCCGACGGGGTCGTCGTAGGCCATCAGGAACCCAGTGCTCTCGAGCACGCGCAGCTGCCCGCGGGGGAGCCTGCGCAGCGCCTCTTCGGCGCCGGCGAGAGGATGCATGCGGTCCTGGTCGGCCCACAGCAGCAGCACGGGCATGTCCAGGCGCGGATAGAGCTCCAGCAGCTGTGTCTGGGCCCCGCGCGGCCAGCTGCGTGCGCATATGGCCCAGGAGCGGGCGAGGCTGGAGTTGCCGGGAACGTCGGCGAAGGCGTGGCGGAAGAGGTCTGCTGCGGCCGGGTTCCCGCGAACCGTGAGGCGCATCCCCCGCTCCGGCGTGAACAGGGCTCGCGCCCCGTAGGAGAGCAGGCTGTCGAGACCGGGGACCGCGGCGGCGCGGGCGCCGAGCTGCCAGGCGGCGCGCGCGCGCGAGTTGGCGGGCGGGACGTGCATGCGGTTTCCCATCAGCACCAGGCGCGCGGGCCTCACGTTCCCGCGCAGGACGGAGTGCATGAGGATCTCGGCGCCGGCGCCGTGGCCGGCCAGCAGGGGCCTCGGGCCGAGCACCTCGGCGGAGAAGCCGCCGAGCACCTCGGCGAACCAGTCGAGCGTGTAGGGGTGGCGGGGACGGTGCTCGGAGTCGCCGTGGAGGGGAAGGTCGGGGAGGACCACCCGAAAGCGGTCGGAGAGCTGCTCGACGGCCGGCTCCCACTCCTTGTGGGAGAGCAGTTCGGAATGCAGCAGGGCGAGCGGGGGGCCGGCGCCGAGCTCACGGTAGGCCACGCGGGCGCCATCGTGATGGTGATAGAGACGCAGTCGCACCTGCTCATCGTAGGTGGCGCACTGCCGCACCTACAATGGGCCGCCCTGTGAGCCAGAGCAGATCAGATCCGTTGATACCCCGCCGCGAGGTGGACCCCCGTCGGGAGCTGCCGGAGCTGGAGCTCGAGGTGCTCGAGCGCTGGCGCGAGCGGGACGTGTTCGCGGAGTCGCTGCGGATGCGGGCGGGGGCGAAGCAGTGGGTCTTCTACGAGGGGCCGCCGACGGCCAACGGCCCGCCGGGCTCCCATCACGTGCTCTCGCGCGTGTTCAAGGACATCTACCCCCGCTTTCAGACGATGCGCGGCTACCGCGTGGAGCGCAAGGGCGGCTGGGACTGCCATGGCCTTCCAGTCGAGATCGCGGTGGAAGAGAAGCTCGGCATCACCCACAAGTCGGAAATCGAGGAGAAGGTGGGGATCGAGGCCTTCAACGCGGAGTGCAGGGCGTCGGTGTTCACGTTCCTGGAGGAGTGGGACCGGCTGACCGAGCGGATCGGCTTCTGGCTGGATCTGGAGCACGCCTACCGGACGCTCGATGAGGCCTACATCGAGTCGGTGTGGTGGGCGCTTTCGCAGATCGACGATCGCGGCCTCTTGTATGAGGGCAACAAGGTGGTGCCCTACTGCCCGCGCTGCGAGACCACGCTCTCCTCACACGAGGTGGCCCTGGGCTACAAGGACGTTGTCGATCCGAGCGTCTTCCTCAAGCTGGGAGTGGCCAGCGGGCCAGAGAAGCTGCTCGTGTGGACGACAACGCCGTGGACGCTGCCCGGGAACGTGGCGGTGGCGGTCTCGCCGACGGCGACCTACGCGCTGGTGCGCCTCGCCGGCGAGGACTTCCTGCTGGCGGAGGCACGGGTGGAGGCGGTGCTGGGCGAGGGAGTGGAGGTGCTCGACCACTTCTCGGGAGCGGAGCTGGTGAGCAGGTACCACGGCTACCGCGGACCGATCTTCGATGCGAGCGATCGCGAGGCGGGGCCGCTGCCGATCCTGGCGGACGAGTTCGTGACAACCGAGGACGGCACGGGGATCGTGCACCTGGCGCCGGCCTTCGGCGAGGACGACTACCGCGTGGCGGCTGGCGCCCCGCAGGTCCCCTTCGACCCGACGCGGGCGGGCACGCTGTACAACCCGGTCAAGCCGGACGGCACCTACGACGAGCGCGTGCGCAGCCGTACGGGGGACTCCTATGCGGGCCGCTTCGTCAAGGATCCCGCCCTGACGCAGGAGCTGATCGAGGACCTGCGCGAGCGCGGCCTGCTGCTGCGGGTGCAGGAGTACGAGCACGCCTACCCGCACTGCTGGCGCTGCGGAACGCCGCTGCTGTACTACGCCAAACCGTCCTGGTACATCGCCACCTCGCGCCTGCGGGACGAGCTGCTGGCAGCCAACGAGACCGTGCGGTGGCATCCGCCCCACGTCAAGCACGGTCGCTTCGGGGACTGGTTGAAGAACAACGTCGACTGGGCGCTCTCGCGCGAGCGCTACTGGGGAACGCCGCTGCCGGTGTGGCGCTGCGATGAGGGGCACGTGCACGTGGTCGGGTCCTTCGCCGAGCTGGCCGAGCGCTCGGGGGCCGAGCTCGATGACCACCACCGCCCATTCGTGGACGAGGTCTCCTTCCCCTGCCCACATCTCGAGGATGGGGAGGCGTGCGGGGTGGCGATGAGGCGCGTGCCGGAGGTGATCGACGTGTGGTTCGACTCGGGCGCGATGCCGTTCGCCCAGGACCACTTCCCGTTCGAGAACGAGTCGGTGTTCGAGGCCAGCTTCCCGGCGGACTTCATCTGCGAGGCCCAGGACCAGACGCGTGGCTGGTTCTACTCGCTGCTGGCGGTGGCCACCCTCCTGTCGAAGGGAGCGCCCTATCGCAACGTGGTCTGCCTGGGACTGATCCTGGACGAGGACGGCCAGAAGATGTCGAAGTCCAAAGGCAACACGGTGGAGCCGTGGCAGGTTCTGGACAGCTATGGCGCGGACGCCTTCCGCTGGTACTTCTTCACCTCCAAGCAGCCCTGGGACGGCTACCGCTTCTCGGCGGAGACGATCGGGGAAGGCGTGCGGCTGTTCCTCAAGCAGCTGTGGTCGACCTACTACTTCTACGTCCTCTACGCCAAAGCCTCGGCAGATGAGCTGAGCGCGATCGGCGTCGAGTGCCCGGACACCGACCCCGAGGAGGGACCGGACGCGGACCTCGACCGCTGGGCGCTGTCGCGCACGGCGGGCACCGCGGAGCTCGTGGCCGAGCGCCTGGACGCCTACGACGCCACCACGGCGGGCAGGGCGATCGCGAGCCTCGTGGACGAGCTCTCCAACTGGTATGTGCGGCGCTCGCGCAGGCGCTTCTGGGACGGCGATCCAGCGGCCTTCCGGACGTTGCGCACGTGCCTGCTGACCGTGTCGAAGCTGCTGGCGCCGCTGTGCCCGTTCATCGCGGATGAGATCTACGACAACCTCGACGGCGAGCTTGCGAGCGTGCACCTCTGCGACTTCCCCTCTGGTTCGGAGGTCGGGGAGCGCGACGAGGAGCTCGAGCAGGCGATGGCGCTGGCGCGCGAGACCGTGCGCCTGGGGCTGGGGGCGCGGGGCAAGGCGAAGATCAAGGTGCGCCAGCCGCTGGGCGAGGCGGTGGTGGTGGCCGACGGGCGCGAGCGCGAGGCGATCGAGCGCCTGGCCGAGGTGGTGCGCGAGGAGCTGAACGTGCGGGAGGTGCGCTTCGTGGCAGCGGCCGAGGAGCTCGGCAGCTACGAGGTCAAGGCCAACTACCGCACGCTGGGGCCCCTGTTCGGCAAGGACATGCCGCTGGCGGCCGAGGCGGTCGCGGCGCTCGATCCGGCGCACGTGGCGGAGGCGCTTCGAGGCGGCGGCGCTGTGGGGATCGCGGTGGGCGAGCGCGAGCACACGCTCTCGGCGCAGGACGTGATCGTGACGATGCGGCCCCCGGACGGCTACAGCGTGGAGCGCGAGGGCGCCCATGCGGTGGCGCTCGACCTGGAGATCGACGGCGAGCTACGACGCGAGGGCCGGGCACGCGAGATCGTGCACGCCGTGCAGAACGCGCGCAAGACGGCGGGGCTGCAGGTGGAGGACCGGATCGAGCTCGCGCTCGACGGCGCCCCCGAGCTGATCGACGCGGCGGCCACGCACCGCGACTACATCATGGGCGAGACGCTGGCGCTCGACCTGGACGTAGCTGACCGCGCCGCCCAGGAGAGCGCGAGGATGGACTACTCAGAGCAGACCGAGGTTGACGGCCTGTCTCTGAGCATCTCGCTGAGCCGGGCTGCGCGCGCCGCCTAGGATTAGCGGGAGAGACGCTCGTAGAGAGCGCGCTCCTCCTCGTGCCGGCGCCGCAGCCGCTCCTTGAAGTCCTTGTCGCGACGGCGCTCCGCGATGTGGGCGTCAATCGCGACCCTGACAGTCTCGGTGAGGGTTTGCCCGTCGGCCCGCGCGACAAGCTCCAGCGTGGCCGCCTGCTCATCGGTCAGTCGCAAGGTCATCGTCTTTGCCATTGAAGGGTCCTTGTCCATTGCGTCAGTTATTCGCCAACTCGCATTATTGAGATTAGGTGTCTTTTGCCTAGCTGTCAAGAGACCCTATACATGTGCAACCATGACACCAATCAATATATAGTCGGTGCGATGCGACGTGTAGAGCTGGGCGACTTCCTCATCATCTCCGAGATCCACACGGGTATAGACGCAGGCAGGCTTGCGCGGATGCCACGAGTGATCGCCCTCGCCGAGGCGGCGCTGGCAGCTCCGTTCGCGGGCTTCGACGATCGTGAGGCTTACCCGGCGCTATACGAAAAGGCTGCGATCCACTGCTCGAGAATCGTGACCTACCATCCCCTGCCGGATGGGAACAAGCGCACGGCCTATGACGTCATGCGCGAGTTCCTCGACCGCAATGACGCGAGCTTCGAGCACCCTGCCGAGGGGCTGAACGGCACTGCGCAGGTGATCGAGGATCTCGCTGCGGGCGTGATGCTCGAGACCGATTTCGTGGCTTGGGTGTGCGCTCGCTCGCGCGCGGCCTCAGGCTAGGACCGGCTCCAGCTCCTGCTCGAGCTTCTTCTTGGGGTAGGCGCCGACGACGGTCTTGACGGGCTGGCCGCCCTTGAACAGGATCATGGTCGGGATCGAGAGCACCTGGAAGCGCGCGGCTGTCTGCGGGTTCTCGTCGATGTCGAGCTTGACGATGCGCAGGTCAGGGCGCTCTGCGGCGATCTCCTCGAGGACCGGGGCCACGACGCGGCAGGGACCGCACCACGGGGCCCAGAAGTCGACGAGCACGGGACCCTCGGCCTCGATGACCTCAGCGTCGAAGTTGTTGTCGGTGATTTGGGTCAGGGTGCCTGCCATGGGGTCTCCTCATTGGTCGCTTGCACATCACTATACAAAATGAAGGAAGGGTTGCCGGCTCAATGAACCGTCACCACCCAGCCTTCGGAGTTCCGCACGATCGGCGGGTGGATGTGGGTCAGCGCGGTGAAGAGATGCGGCGAGACATAGACCTCGATCAGCGCAGCGATGATCAGCACGGGCACGGCGACTGCGACGGTCACGAGCGTGGCGGCGAGCAGCTGCTCCCACTCGCCGCGGCGGCTGGCGATGATCCAGGCGGCCAAAGGCAGGAACAGGGCGATGAGCTCGGGGACGGCATGAGGGAGCACCCCGAGCAGCAACAGCGCGGGCGAGACGCGCAGGAAGTTGGAGACGCCGGCGAGCGTGTGCCCGATCAGGTAGGCCTGGGCGCTCAGCGAGAAGGTGGTGGCGGCGACCACGAAGGCGATCGCCAGGCGCCCCCCGTGTTCGTGCACCCAGCGCGAGACGCCACTGTGGTGCTCGGCCTGAAGCGGCAGCGAGCTCCCGGCGATGAAGCCCGCCACGCAGGCCATCGCGTGCAGCGCGAGCACGAGCGCGTTGCTGCGCAGCACGTGCAGCACGTCTCCCGTGTCGCCGACGGCGAAGGGCGGCTGCAGCGTGATGATCTGCTGGTAGCCGTGGTCGAGATATGCGACGACCAGCACCGCCAGCAGCAGTCCGGTGGCGGCGAGCGCGGAGCCCGCGATCCAGCGCCCCACGACGGCGCCTGGAGTGCGCTGCCACGTGCGCAGCGTCGCGCGCGTATGGCGCACGCCGTGGGCGAACGCGTATGCAGAAGCGTCCATCCCCCCTGCATCGGCGTCTGCGCCGGCTATCTGAAGCGCAGGCGCGGCACCAGCCACATCGCCTCGGCGGCTATGCGCCAGGACATCTTGCTCTGCCCACGCTGGCGGTCACGGAAGACGATCGGCACCTCGACCACGCGAAAACCCGCCTGCACAGCACGGTAGGTGAGCTCGACCTGGAAGGCATAGCCCTGGGAGCGCACGCTGTCGAAGTGGATCGCCTCGAGCACCTCGCGACGGAAGCACTTGAAGCCGCCCGTCAGGTCCTTGACCTGCAGCCCGAGCACCAGGCGCGCATACGTCGATCCGCCCTCGCTGATGAAGCGCCTGAGCAGTCCCCAGTCGCTCACGCCGCCCCCCGGCACGTAGCGGGAGCCGAGGGCGAGATCGGCGCCGCCGTAGACCGCCTCCAGCAGCCGCGCGAGATCGGCCGGGTCGTGGGAGAAGTCGGAGTCCATCTCCATCACGTACCCCGCGCCCGCCTGCAGGGCATGGCGGAAGCCCGCCAGGTAGGCGGGACCGATCCCGTTCTTCTCGGTGCGGTGCAGGACCTGCACCCACGGATGCTCGGCGGCCAGCTCGTCGGCGAGCTGGCCGGTGCCGTCGGGCGAGCCGTCATCCACGACCAGGATGCGATAGCCGTCGGGGGCGGTCTTGGCGAGCACCTCGCCGGCGGCGAGCACGATCGCCTCCACGTTCTCCGCCTCGTTGTAGGTGGGCAGTATCAGCCAGGGCTCGCCGGACATCGGTCGCGTACCCTAGAGCAGTGGAGCTGTCCAACGCCGCGATCGCCGACGCGTTCGACGAGCTGGGCGACCTGTACGAGCTCGACGGCGCGGTCGTACATCGCGTGCTCGCCTACCGCTCGGGCGCCAAGGCCGTGCGCAACGCCTCGGTCTCGGTCGCGAAGCTCGCGCGGGAAGGCCGCGCCACCGAGCTGCCGGGCATCGGCAAGACGCTCCAGGAGAAGATCCTCGCGCTGGCGCAGACGGGCTCGATCCCCGCCGCCGAGAGGCTGCGCGCCAAGTTTCCCGCGGGCCTGGTCGCGATCACCCGACTCCCCGGCCTCGGACCAAAGCGTGCCCGGCTCCTGCACTCCGAGCTCGGCATCGACTCCCCCCAGGCGCTGCGCGAGGCCGCGCTCGCCGAGCGCCTGCGTGACATAAGGGGGCTGGGCCCCAAGTTCGAGGCGAGCGTGCTCGCGGGCCTCGACGCGATCGAGTCCCAGCCCGACGGGCATGGCGGATCGCGGGTGCTGCTCTCGCGCGCGGTGGAGATCGGGGAGGCGCTCGCCGCCGGGCTGGAGCGCCTCGGCGGCCCCGGCACTCACGTCCAGCTCGCCGGCTCGGCGCGCAGGCTCACCGACAGCGTCAAGGATCTCGATCTGGTCGCAACCACCACCAGGCCGACAGCGCTCGCCAAGAGCCTCGCAAAGCTCGAGGAGATCGAGAGCGTCTCCTCGGCCGGCAAGGCCGGAGCCAGGGCGCGCACGCACTCGGGCATCGCCGTCGACCTGCGGATCGCAAAGCCCGAGCAGCTGGGCAACCTGCTGCAGCACTTCACCGGCTCGGGCGCCCACAACGCGGCGCTGCGCGAAGCCGCCGTGCGCCGGGGGCTGCACGTCTCCGAGTACGGGATCCTCGACGACGCCACCGCCACCGCCACCGCCGAGACCTTCGCCACCGAGCAGAAGGTCTACGAGCGACTCGGACTGGCCTACATCGAGCCCGAGCTGCGCGAGAACCGCGGTGAGCTCGAGGCCGCGCGCAAGGGCGAGCTGCCCAGGCTGATCGAGCTCCAGGACATTCGCGGCGACCTGCACAGCCACACCGTGGCCTCGGACGGGCACAACACGATCGAGGAGATGGGCCGAGCGGCCCGCGAGCGCGGCTATGAGTACCTGGCGATCACCGACCACTCGGCCACCCACGGGTTCGGCAACGACGTCTCACCCGAGCAGCTGCGCCGCCAGATCGAGCTCGTCCACGAGGCAGGCGCGCGCGTGGAGGGGATCGAACTGCTGGCGGGCAGCGAGGTCAACATCCTGCCCGACGGCTCCCTCGACTACGACGACGAGCTGCTGGGCGAGCTCGACTGGATCGTGGCGAGCGTGCACACCTCCTTCGGGATGAGCGAGCAGGCGATGACCGAGCGGATGATCGCCGCGATCGAGCACCCGCTGGTCGACGTGATCGGCCACCCCACCGGTCGCCTGATCGAGCGCCGCGCCCCCTACGCCCTCGACTTCGAGGCCGTGTTCGCCGCGGCCGCCGCAGCCGGGACGATGCTCGAGATCAACGCCAACCCCGATCGGCGCGACCTCTCAGACGTGCACGCGCGGGCGGCCGCACAGGCCGGGGTGCTGATCGCGATCGACTCCGACGCCCACCGCACGCGCACGCTTCAGAACATGCGCTGGGGAGTGGCAACCGCAAGGCGCGCTTGGCTGACCGCCGAGCAGGTCGCCAACACGCGGACCTGGCCCGAGCTGCAGCGTCTACGCAAGCAGGCGCGCGAGTAGGCGCTCGGCCACGAGCCGATCGACCGCCTGAGGGCTGAACGGCTCGATCGCCACGCGTGCGCGCTCGGCGTAGTCGTCCGCGGGCCGCTCGAGGGCAGCCCGCAGCGCGCCCGCCAGGTCCTCCCTCACCAGCCGCGGGTCGAGCTCGCGCGCGATCGGCAGCGCCGCATACGGGCCGGGAGCGGGCGTGGTCACGAGCCGGCAGCCATCCGCGAGCGCCTCCAGCTGCGCGATCCCGTAGTCCTCTCGCCGCGGCGCACACACGAACACCCGCGCGCGGCGCACGAGCGCGCGGTACTCCTCACGTGCCAGCGGGCCGACAACACGAACGCCCTCCCCGCGGGCCGGCAGGCCGGCCTTCTCGAGATCTTCCCCGCCCACGCCCGCCACGACCAGCTGCCCCACCGCCTCGCCACGGTCACGCCACACGGCCCGCCACGCCTCGAGCACCCGGTCCAGGCCCTTCTTGGCCGGGTTGGCCGCATAGGTGATCGCTGCGATGTCCCGCACGGCCTCCTCGGGGCCGGACGGGGAGACGGCCACGGGCAGGACGAGCGCACGCGCGGCGATGGTGGACGCGTGCCCCAGCTCGGCCAGTGCCCCCTCGCTCCACGGCAGCAGCAGCGGAGCTTCTCCCAGTCGGCGATGCTCGAGCGGGCGCTGCCACAGCCCGTGGCGCCCCGGGCGGTTGCCGGCGGAGGTGGCGTCGAAGCGGATCGCGCCGGGACGCGGCCACAAGAGCGCGGCCGTGGTGCTCGAATACACGATCGCCCGCGGCTGTGGGTCCATCGCGGCAAGAGACTGCCGCGCGGCCACCCGCGCCGCGCGCGCCCATGCCAGGTCGGTCAGCATCAGCGTCCGCATCTGGCGGGGCGCTCGCGCATATGCAACCGCCACACTCGCGCCCGCGCGAGCGAGCGAGTCCCGCAGCTGCTCGTCTGCCGTGCGCAGCCCCTGGGTCGAGCCGAGCGAGACGATCAGGACGTCGACCGGGCGGGTCGAGGGGGGCATCCTCAGGTGACGGCGCCGTTGACGCGCTCCGGCCGCGACGCCGAGAAGCCGGGCGTGCGCAGCAGCGACATGGGGCGCACCGGGGAGGTGCGCTGCACGTAGAAGGCGGCTCCGTCTCGCTCCTCGATGGCCGCCACCGCGGCATCCTGGTGGCGCCAGGCGAGCGCCCAGATGATCGCGAAGCCGCAGGCGATGCCGGGGATCTGCGGCGCGAGGAACGCCAGCCCCCCCGACAGCAGCGTGAACATCGCCAGCGGCCACAGGCGGTTGACGAGGATCGCGCTCGGATGATGCTCGGGCAGCGTGGTGCTCGCGCGGGCGCTCGCGAGCAGGCGGGCGATCGGCGGACTCGTCTGGGCCCGGCTGCCCAGGCGCATGCCGATCACAGACGCGATCACCCACCAGCCGATCGCGATCGGCACGAGGTAGCTGCTGGTGTTGGAGCTGGCTGCCGATGCGAGCACCGTGACCGTCGCGAGCGCCGTTGCCGCGCCCGCGCTCAACAGCACGGTGGTCCGAAGGAAGTCGACGAAGCGCACGGCGCTACAGGAGCGCCTCGAGCAGGCCCCGCACTCCAGCGGTGCCATCGACCGTTACGTCGGCCTCTCGGGCGAGATCAGGGGGCGCTTCGTCTGAGCTGACCGCCACGCACACCGCCGTCTCGAGCTCCCCCGCCCCCACGAGCGTGCGCAGGCCGCGGAAGGCGTCGAGGTCGGTCGTGTCGTCGCCCACGTACACCGCCGCCTTGACCGGGCCGCCGTGGAGCAGAGCGGCGATGCCGAGGCCCTTGTCGAGCAGCACCGGAGGGCGCACCTCGAGCACCTTGCGCCCCCAGTGCACCGCCAGCCCCTCCTCCTCCGCGCGCCGGGCGATCTCCCGGACGGCATCCGCGGCCAGCTCCTCGTCCGGGGCGCCGCGCCAGTGAAAGGCCGCGATCGAGTCCTTGTCCTCGCTGCGCACGCGAAGTCGCTGGTGCTCGGCCGTGTAGATGCGCGCCGCGAACTCGCGCACGCGCGCGGTCCAGGCCGCGAGCTCCTCGTCCACGTCGGGGCGGGTCGAGCCCGGACGCAGCAGTTCTGCGCCGTGGTTGCCCACGTAGGCGATCGTCCCGATCGCCACGATCTGGCGGGCCGTGCTGGCGCGGCGGCCGCTCACGCAGCCCACCACCCGGTAGCGCTTGGCGATCTCGATCAGCAGCGTGCGCGTCGCCTCGGGCACGTGCGCGTCCGCAGCGTGGCGGACTATGGGCGCGAGGGTGCCGTCGATGTCGAGCAGGACGGCGGCGTGAGCTGGGTCTGAGCGGATCGGCTCGAGCGCCTCCACAAGCGTGGCAGCGGGGGACACGAGGTCTAGTATGGCGCGCATGGTGGCCGGCCCGTCCGCTCGTGCAAGTGGTCGCTGAGCAAGCGTCTCACCGCTCGCCGAAGCTGGTGGCGATCGGCACATTGGCGGGCCTCTTCAGCGGCCTCTTCGGCGTGGGCGGCGGCAGCGTGATCGTGCCCCTGCTGGTGCTGTGGCTCGGCTACGAGGAGCGCGGCGCCACCGCCACCTCGCTGGCCGCCATCGTCTTCATCGCCGCCTTCGCCGCCGCCGCGCAGGGCCTCTATGGCAACGTCGATCTCCTCGATGCAGCGCTGGTGGGCGTGCCGGCGGTGGGCGGCGTGCTGATCGGGACATGGCTGCAGCAGCGCCTGCAGGCACGTGCGATCTCGCTGCTGTTCGCCGCCGTGCTCGTCGCGAGCGCCGTCGAGCTGGTGCTCAGGTGATCGGCGCCCTCGCCATCGGCGTGGCCGCCGGGATCGTCGCGGGGCTCCTGGGCGTTGGCGGCGGCGTGCTGTTCGTGCCCGGCCTGGTGTTCTTCGCCGGCCTCGGCCAGCATCAGGCCGAGGCCACCTCATTGCTCGCGATCGTGCCCGTCGCGATCGTCGGGACCTACCGCCAGGACCGCTACGGCAACGTCAACCGCTCGGATGCCCTGCTGCTGGGCCTGCTCTCGGTGGCGGGCGCCGCCGCCGGCGTCGCGCTCGCAAACGCCCTCTCGGGCGCGTTTCTGCGCGATGCCTTCGCGACGCTGATGCTGGTCGTGGCAGCCCAGTTGGTGCGCCGGACCATGCGCAGCTAGACTCCTGAGTACCCATGGGACTAGATAACCCACTCCACATCGCTTTCCTGGTCGTGATCCTGTTGCTGGTGTTCGGCGCTAGGCGCCTGCCCGAGATCGGGCGCTCGCTCGGCAGCGGCATGCGCGAGTTCAAGGATTCGATCAGCGGCGAGACCAAACAGCCGACGATCACGCAGGCGGCGCCCCTGCCCCCGCAGGCCGCGCAGCAGCAGGCCGCCGAGGCCTTCGGCGCCACGCCTCCGGCTCAGCCGGTCCAGGCGCCGGCGCCGACGCCTCCGGCGGCCGAGCCGACGCGCCAGGCTTAGGCTGCAGTCTTCGCTGAGCTCCGGCGGGCGACGCGCGATGCTTCCTGACGAGGCTGCGGGACGCCACCCTTCGCGTCGGTCCCTTAGTCAGGATGTGCGTGATCAACTAGCGCCCGCCCGGAGTCGCAATGCCGCGATCGCAGAAGGATTCGCGCCCTGCTCAGATAACTAGGTGCAAGGTCGGCACCGGAGGGCGATTTATGGTGCCCCTTAGGCGCCACTGCTTTGCTAGAGCACTATGCGATCCAGCTCAAGACGCGTTTGGCTCACCTCGGGCACTGGTCGGAGCACAGAGCTATTGCCGCGAGTGAGGAAATCGGACGGGCGAGCAGCGCGCTTCGTCGCGCAGAGGAGTGGGAGACGTCACTGGCTGCAGCGGCACTTCTTGGCTCAGCGGCACTCCCCCGCTAGAACGGTGCGCCTGCTCCTAGGTTATGCTGCCGGCGGCGCACGGTTCGAGCATGTGGACGCGACGCCTAGCTATTCTGCATAACTACAGTGATGATGCTCGTCGACATCAAGCGGTTCGAGAACGGCCTGTGCGCCCTAGCCGAGCTACGCCGCAGCGGGGCGCTGCGATTGATCGCGGGCGTCCCCGGTGTCGTAGCGACCAAGATCGAGCTCCTTGAAGGAGGCGATCAAGGCGAGCACTTTCAACGAAAGCTCGACAGCGCGAAGCTCAAACGAGCTGAATTCGACGAGATCGTCGCCGAGGTCGCCGACGTCCTCGAGGTCATCCTCTCCGGCCGAGATGTCGAGGAATTGGCGAAGAGCGTCGGCGTGGACGCAGAGGCGCAAGCTACCACCGAGGATCGGATTCGCACGAAGGTCGACTTGGTGCGCAGGGAGTTCGGCACGGATATTCGTGCCCTTAAGGATCGAACATGGGTCAAGACCACTGCCAAGACTGAGATCATCAATAGCGTGAGTTGGGACGTAAGTCTCAAGCATGGAACCGACACCGACGATGAGGCTCACAAACCAGCAGTTCCGTTTGCCGTCCTGCAAGTGACGGCTATCCCGCCGATCGAATTCGGCACGCTAAAAGAGCGCACCATGACCGTCACGCTTGATGGTGAAGATATCCAATACCTCTTGGACTCTCTCGAGCGGCTCTACGCGGCCTTTTTGCGCTTGAGCGAGCACACGGATTAGCATGCCCCTCAAGCTCTATCCAGCCGAGCCTGAGAGTGGGCAGCAGAAAACCTCAGCGGGTAACCTCGAGTATACGTCGCGGAGAAGCCACGCCGAACGGCGGGAGCGCCTTGACCGCGAGCTTTTGGCAGCACGTAAGGCACCTCGCGCTACTCGGCGTGTCGTTGCTCATGCCCAGCCTCTACTGCCGGGGCGCCGAATGGCTTTCGAGCTTTACATCCTGCGGCGGTTTGGACCTCTTACGCCCCTCCTCATCGGGCTGGGTCTCGTGCTAATTCTTGTTTTCAAGCATTCTGCCGTCGGCATGGCAGTCATTTGGATCGGCTGCGGAGTGTTTTGCTTCACGAACTACGCGGCCGCGCGGAGACACGAGCTTTGGTTCATAGGGCCAGGGGCATCTGCCTTCGGAACGCTCGGCTGTTTCCTCCTTGCCGTCACCTCGCTGATAGCCGGAATCGCCGGCAATTCCTAGATGCGCAAGTAGCATCTGCAAGTAGCATCTAAAAGCGATGCACGGCGATTTCAATCGTTAGTGGACATGCGACGATAAAGAACGCCGTCATCGTATGAAGATGGAGTGGAAAATGCGAGCGAGCACTCTCTCCCGAGCTATACACAGGAAGATCCTCACCTCGCCAAACCGCGAATATCGCGACGAACATCCATGTGAGGCGATTGAGTCCTTCTTGGACTAGGCGCTCAAACTCAGTGGCGAGCTGGTAGAAGATAAGGATCACCACGGAAAGAATATTGCTCCGCCCTGGCCAGCTTGAGACCTCCGTGCTGGCTAGACGTTCAACGAAGTTGAGTAGCTGCCCTGTGGTTGACATCATCCTCTCCCGGCGTGGACGGCGAAAGACTATCTATCAGAATCGTTAGACGTCTTGCGTTCCGCTTGATCGGCAAATGCGGCCCCGAGTCAAAGCCACGCTGGTGCGTAACCATCTGCAAGCGGACCGCCAGAGGCGGGAAAGACCTAGCCGCTGGCGTCAGCCGCGGTGGCGGATCGCACCGCTGCGGACAGCTTCGAAGGCCGATCCAGGGACACGCTTGATCTGTTCGAGGTCCACGTCGTTCCAGCGCGGGTCGGGCGCGCCGGTGATGTACCAGGAGGAGCCGTTGTCGGCCACGATCAGCCCGTAGCGCTTGAGCGCGCGCAGCACGATCAACGACTCGCCGTGAAATCCCGCCAGTGAGTAGCTGGCCCTCAGGCGCAGGCGCAGCCCCATCGGCGGCAGGCTCGGGTCCGAGCTGCTCGAGGCGAAGTGGGTGGCCGGGTGGATGTAGCCACGCTGGGTGTGCTGCACGGTCACGCGCAGGGCATGGTCGATTCGGCCCGCGCGGACCTCCGGGTAGCGCACGAGCAGCGGGAAGATCGGCAATCCGGCAGCATCGGCCGACGTCCAGCCTTCGGGACGCAGCCTGTTGCTGCGCAGGTTGAAGACCGCGCCCGAGCCCGCTTCCCAGCCGCCGCCGTCTCGCCTGGCCGAGTAGAGCTCATAGAGATGGCAGCTGCCGCGCTGGAGCACGAGGACGTGGCGATCGCCTTCAACGCCGGCCCCCTCGACCGGGGCGCCCGGCGGGATCGGGTACGGACCGGGCTCTGATTCTTCGCCGAATTCCGTGAAGCGGATCGGCACCTTGGCCTGGCTCTGGCCGACGGCCGTGTAGGGGATCCCGTAGCTCGGGTTGGTCCCGAAGTCGGGGTGCAGGTGCCCGCCAAGGCCGATGCTCGCGATGTAGGCCGCCGAGTTGGGGTCCGCCGGGGCGTGGGAGATGTCCTGGTTGAGCGGATTGCTCGCCGGGAACACCGGGCAGCCGGCTTCGCGCGGGGGTGGGAGGCGTGAGCCAGCGATGGAGGCCATTGCCGAGGCGGGTAGCGATCCGGCACAGAGTGCGAGCCACACGCCGCTAACGATCCTCAGAGCCCTGATCGCGCTTAGAACCACGGTTCATAAAACTATAGCCATAAAAACTTTAGTCAGCTATAGTCTTCTGGAATGGATTTCGTCGGGCGCAGGCGCGAGTTGGGGATCCTGGGCGAGGAGCTCGCGCTCGTTCGCCAGGATCACGGAAGGTTCGTCTGGCTACGCGGCCGTCGCAGGATCGGGAAGTCTCGCCTGGTCGAGCAGTTTCTGCGTCAGAGCAAAGTCCGCTACGCCTACTACCAGGCGCCGAGGCGCGGAACCCAGATCGCGCTGAAGCGGTTCTCTGAGACGATTGCCGAATCAGGCCTACCTGCCGCCGGGCGCTTTGGCTCGGGCGTATCCTTCGACTCCTGGCCGGCGGCGCTGCGCGCCTGTGCGGATGACACGCACGAGGACTGGCCCATCGCGCTCGTCATCGATGAGCTGCCCTACCTGGTCGAGAAGGACGACGGTTTCCCCGCCGATCTCCAGCATGTCTGGGACAGGCATCTGTGCCACAAGCCCATCCTCCTGATCGCCATCGGCTCGGACGTGCGCATGATGGAGACGCTGACACAGCACCCTGCCGAGTTGCACGATCGACCCAGCCGCGAGCTGATCGTGCCGCCTCTGTCCGTGGCAGAAGTAGCCGAGCTGACCGGAACCAGCGCCGCTGAAGCGCTCGACATCTACCTCATGGTGGGAGGCTTCCCCCAGTTGGCGTCATCGTGGCGGCCGGGTACCTCTCCAAGCGTGTTTCTGCAGCAGGCCCTCGGCGACTCGGCTACGCGGTTCGTCGTGGACGGGATGCGCATACTCGATGCCGAGTTCGCAGCAGAGACCTCGGCGCGCAAGGTCCTCGAGAGCATCGGCCACGGCGAGCGAACCTTTGGACAGATCCGTGCCAAGAGCGGCGTCTCCAACGAGACCACCCTCAGCGCTGCCTTGCACTTGCTCGTTGTCCTCAAGCGCGTGGTCACTGAGAGCCTCCCCTACGCCGTGCCTACCGGCAAGAAGAACAAGCGCTACACGATCGAGGATCCCTATCTGCGTTTTTGGCTTCGATTCATCGGCCCGAATGTCGAGGAGCTCGATCGCGGCCGCAGCGATCTCGTGATCGCACGTATCCAGCGCGACTGGCAGACATTCCGCGGCAACGCCATCGAGCCGCTGGTACGACGTTCGGTTGAGCGCTTGTTGGCCGATCCTGACTTCTCCGAGCGGGTCGGCGGAGCGCGGTATGTCGGTGGCTACTGGACGCGCAGCAACCAGGTGGAGGTCGATCTCGTAGGCGGAGACTCCGAGCAGCCTCAACGCATTGGCTTCATCGGGTCGATCAAGTGGCGAGCGACCAGGCCCTTTGGACGCACAGACGCCGCCGCCCTGGCCCAACAACGCGCAAGCGTGCCCGGCGCGGGCGCAGCGAAGCTCGTTGCCGTCTCCTTGTCTGGATTTGAGACCGTCGACCTGGACGCCCGCCTCGGCCCAGAGGAGCTAGTCGACGCTTGGCGAGGATCCGCACACGCCACGCCGCCTTCCGCCTAGGAGCAGCTCGCCGCGGCAGCGCAGGTGAGGACGCCTACTCACCCGCCAGCACCGACGGCCGTGCCTCCTCGATCAGAGGCGCGCCGCAGTGCCAGCAGAAGGCCGCGCCGCGGCTGTGCACCGCCCCGCACGAGCGGCACTGGCCGTGCACGCCGGCCTCGGCGCTCGCGAGCAGGCGCTGAACCTCTCCCAGCTGGGCGTCTGCCTCCTGCAGCTCCGAGGCCCGCCGAGCGAGCACGTCGAGGCGGTAGTGGTCGCGGACGGCCATCTCGTAGGTCAGCCCGCCGAGATCCCAGGTGAGCTCGGCCACCCGTTCGGCGAGCTCCTTGCGGCGGCGGCGCAGCTCGGCCATCGAGCTTACGGTCAGCGAGGTCACGGCGCCGATCCCATCAGCCGGTTTCGATCGGCTGGGAGCCGAGCGAGTTGATTTCTTCCTGGTGCTTCTTGCCGCTCGAGTTGCTCAGCTTTTCGAGTTTGGAGCTGGGGAGCTTGGTGGCTTTCTTCAGCGGCTGCTTTTCGATCTTGGCGGCTTCCTTGGTTTCCCGAGCTTCTTCTTTGGCGCTCGCCTTGCTCACCGTGGGGGCGGTGCTCGTGGCGGGCGTGGTGCTCGTGGCCGGGGCCGTGCTCGTCGGCGCGGCTGCAACGGCACCGAGGCTCGAGAGCCCTTCGACTTTCACGATCTGCGGGCCGGGGGCCTTGTTGCTCTGGGTGACCCAGTGGCCGACGAGCAGCCCGACGACGAGGCACATCAGCAGCACCGTCAGCAGCCCCATCAGCCCCGAGTTGCGGCGCAGCCATCCGCCGGCTCCCTGCTGCTGGAAGACCGGCGCGTAGCCGACCGGGCTCATGTCGATCGTGTCCGACGTGAGCCACGTCTGAGCGCCGCCGCGGGGCTGGTCGGACTGGAGCACGTCCAGGAACGCCAGACGAACGGGGGAGACGGGGTGACCGCAGGAGAGGCAGTAGCGCTGATCGGCGACGAGCGCCGCTCCGCAGCTCTCGCAGGTGGCGCCGCTCTGCTCGGAGGGGACGGGGACGAGGCTCACTTCAGCCACCGATCGTCTTCCTGCCCGCGGGCACCGCTGTCAGTTCGACCTTCGCGCCAACGGCGTTGCCGATGAGGAAGATCTGAAACGGCGTGCCGGCGCCCGAGCGCGCCCCGGTCTCGACGGTCGCACGTCCGGCCGCCACGACGCGAGCGCCCTTGAGCGCCACCGCAAAGACGGCCGCCATGGTGTGCGCCGGCGCGCCGCGGTCGAGGAGCCTGGCGCTGAGGACACTGATGCCTGCTTGCTGGACCGTGTGCACCGCGGTGCTCGTCAAGCTCATCGCCCGGCTCGAGGGCGAGCTCACGCCGGTACCCACCGTGACCTTCACGGCGGAGGTTCGCTGGTTGGTGAGCACCTGGTCGTCGACAAACCAGACGGCCTGGTGCGCCCGCAGCGAAGAGATGTGCTGCAGCGAGGCTTCCAAGCCGGGCGTCGCGTTGGTGTAGAGGATCTTGCCTCCCGGCCCCGTGACGTTCACGAGCAGCGGCACGTCTGCCTGGGCACGCGTGGAGCTCGAGGTGAGCCGTGCGGCCAAGGCCATGCGCCCGCCGCCGCTCACGAGCGTGACGTCTGAGACGCGAACGTGGCGATTGACGGCCCCGAGCTTCAGCGCGCTCGCCGAGGCCGCCTGTTCCCGGGAGGCGATCTTGGCGCTTTCCTGCTCGGTGCTCTCGCAGGCGGAGACCGTCATGGTCAGTGCTCCACATCCGGCCACGACGAGCGCCCGCTTCAGAGTCCCGGGCCGCACGTGGGCGCCGGGGGTTGGGGAGATCTCATCCGAATGCCCCTCGCACGTAATCGCGGGTGCGGGTGGCGCGCGGTTCGTCGAAGACCTCGGCTGTGCTGCCGTACTCGACGAGATCGCCGAGGTACATGAAGGCGACCTTGTCGGCCACGCGATGCGCCTGGGCGAGGTTGTGGGTCACGACCACCACCGCCAGCTCGCGTCGCAGCTCGCCGATCAGCTTCTCGATCGTGTTCGTCGAGATCGGATCCAGGGCGCTGCAGGGCTCGTCCATCAGCAGGACCTCGGGCCGCGGCGCGATCGCGCGGGCGATGCACAGCCGCTGCTGCTGGCCGCCGGAGAGGCGCAGCGCCGGGCGGTCGAGATCGTCGCGGACCTCGTCGTAGAGGCCTGCCCGCCGCAGCGCATCGATGACCTGCGGTTCGAGCTCGCGCCGGCGCGGGCGCTTGCGTGACTGTTCGCGCAACGCGAAGGCGACGTTGTCGAAGATCGACATCGGAAACGGGTTGGGCTGCTGGAAGACCATCGCCACGCGCGCCCGCAGGGTCGTGTCGGCCAGCTCGTGGATGTCCTCGCCGTCGAGCATGATGCGACCCCCGCGCGAAGCGCTGGGCGTGAGCTCGGTCAGGCGGTTGAGGGTGCGAAGCAGCGTCGTCTTGCCGCAGCCCGAGGGCCCGATCAGGGCCAGCACCTCGCCCTGGTGGATCGAGAGCGAGACCGACTTGACGGCCTCTTTGGCTCCGTAGTTGATGCTCACGCCCTCGAGGCGCAGGCGCTCGGGTCCGGCGGTGGAGAGGGAGCCTCTGACGGCCTCACGCTCCTGCGGGGGGGCGACGGGCACGGGCGGCCGGTCGACCACGATCGTGCGCACGGGAGGCACGAGCGGCGGCGGTGCCGGCTGGACGGCCTGTGGGACGACGTGCTCGCGCGGCGGCGGGTCCTCGCGCTGGGCACGCACGAGGCGCAGCGGGTCGAGCAGCATCTCTTCAGCGCTCATCGGGCACATTCTCCATAGAGCTTGTCGAACACATACTGCATCGGACCAATGAGATTAGCGGGTACGCCGAGCCTTGTAAAGAAACCGTTGCCGCCCCTCCGCAGGCCTGCCCGCGCGCCACTCATACGACCGCTCCAGCCACGGTCAGGCCGAGCGAATCCGACTGAGAGCGCCCGATCCGCTCGACGATCAGGTTGAGGATCAGCACGAACACCAGCAGGACGAACGCGGCCGCATAGGCCTTCTGCGGCGCCGCGCCTTCTCCGGCCGGCGAGTTTTCATAGACGTAGCTGGTCAGCGAGGAGCCGGTGCCGCGCAAGAGGCCCAGCACCGGGACCGATCCCTGGGGTTCGATGCGCAGCGTTTCGCCGAGCAGCAGCACCACGATCGCGGTGTCTCCGATGATGCGGCTGACGCCGAGCGTCACGCCGGTGGCGATGTTGGAGCGCACGCTCGGCAGCAGCACGCGCCGGATCGTCGCGATCCGCGTCTTGCCGAGCGCGAAGGCCGCCTCGCGCATGTGCATGGGCACCGCCTGCAGGCCATCCCTGGTGGCAGCGAACATCGGTGGAAGCGCGATCAGGCTCATCATCGCCCCGGCCGCGACGAACGAGCGCCCGAAGACCCCGCCGCCGGAGGCCGTGAAGGACAGCGGGGCGAGCAGGTGCAGCTGGAAGATCGCCAGGCCGAAGAGCGCGATCACGATGTCGGGCGTGCCGGCCACGACCTCGATGCTCGACTCCACGATTCGTGCCAGCCAGGTGGGACGCCCGTACTCGGCGATCCACAGGGCGCTGCCCACGGCCAGCGGCGTGGCGAGCAGCACCCCGATGAACGTCAGCAGGGCGGTCCCGAACAGCGGGTCGAGGAAGCCGCCGGATTCCCTCTGGAGCTTTCCTGGCGCTGGACGAGAGAAGAGCAGGTTGGGGCGCAGGTACTCGATGCCGCGATAGCCCATGTACAGGACGATCGCGCCCGCGATCACGCACAGCCCGATGCCGGCCGTCCAGGCGAACGCGAGCGCCAGGCGATCGCCCCAGCGCCACGTCATCGGCGAGGAGCGCCGTCCGGGACCGCTGCGCATCGGGCGCTCCGGCGGGGCCTGGGCAGGAGCGTAGGCACTCATCCGCGCACCTGGTACTTGCGCAGCGGCAGCTTGATCAGATAGCCGGCTACGGAGAGGACGAATGCCGAGAACAACAGCAACAGCGCGAAGGCGTACAGCGAGGAGCCGAGCGCGGGCGCGCTGATCCCGTCGTGGTAGTTGACGATCGTGGCCGCCAGCGTGCTCAGCGGCTCGAACAGGAACACAACGCCGTCGATCGGCTTCGGCGAGAACAGGCTGCCGCCGGAGACCATCGAGATCATGATCGCCTCGCCGAGGGCACGGGCCGTGGCGAGCACCGCCGCCGCCACGATCGCCGGTCGCGCAGCGCGGATGGTGACCGCGAGGATCGCCCGCAGCGGGTTCACGCCGAGCGCGATCGCGCCCTCGCGCCAGGAGCTCGGCACCGACACGAGCGCCTCGCAGATCAGCGCGATCATGATCGGGGTGATCATCACCGTGAGGATCGCCACCGTCACGATCAGCCCGGCGCCCGTCAGCTGGACGACGTTCTGGACCGAGGCCTTCTCGCTGCTCGTGATGATGTCGTTGCCGACGAACGGCACGAGCACGAGCACGCCGATCAGGCCGTAGATGACCGACGGCACCGAGGCGAGCAGGCGGATGACCGGTATCGCGATCCTGCGCAGGCGCGCGGGCGCGAGCTCGACGATGAAGATCGAGGAGAACACGGCCACGAGCAGACCCAGCACGACCGACACGGCGGTGATCAGCAGCGTGCCGTAGACGAGCGGCCACGCGTTCAGGTGGTAGGCCGAGGGCGGCGGGTGCGCGTTCGTGGCTCCCATCGCCGAGATCTGCGTGGAGAGGTTGCCCCCTGACCCCAGCCAGCCCAGGCCGTTGTGCTGGAAGGTCGGCCAGGCGTGGATCGCGACGAACACGACCATGACCACCACGACCACGCCGACCAGCAGAGACACCGCGCCGAGCAGACGCTCGGCGCGGTGATCTGACCATGGGCTGCCAAGGCGCTTCAGCATGCGAAGGCGGATCGAGACCGATCCCTCAGCTGATCGGAATCCACTGCGTGGAGATGATCTTCTTGGCCGCAGCAGATTTTTCGATCCAGCCGATGAACGCCGAGGCCGCGCCCGCCGCCCTGCCTTTGGTCACCTCGTAGAACCGTGCCACGCCGGCGTACTGCCCGGAGATGGCGGTGGTCTTGTTGCAGGGAACTCCGTTCAGGCCGACGACGTTCACGCCGCCTTTGTCGGACTGGTAGTTGGAGACGAACCCGATTGAGCTGGGGTCGTTTTCGACCTGCTGGCGCAGGAGTCCCTCAGAGGGCTCTTCGGTTGCGAGCGGCTCGGGCACTTTCTTGCCTTCGAGCAGCAGCGTCTGGAAGTTGGTGAGAACTCCAGCCACCGACGTGCGGCTTATCAGGTCGATCGTCCCGCTGGCCGTCGCCCCGGGCACGCCGCTCCAGGAGCGGGTCTTACCCGTGAAGACCGAGATCAGCTGAGACTGAGTCAGGTTCGAGAGCGTGTTGGCTTTGTTGGTGATCACGCAGATGGCGTACTTGGCGATCGGGTAGAAGACGAGGCCCGCCGGGTCTTTCTTTTCCGGGTCGCGAGACACATCGCCGATCGTCACTCGCCCTGCGGCAACGTCGTTGACGCCGATCTGGGCGCCTCCCTGGGCGATCTTGAACTTGACTTTGTGCGGGTGCACTTTCACGTACTTCTGTGCGAGTAGAGACACGAGCGGATAGGACGCTGTGGCTCCGCTGATCGAGATCGTGGTCAGCGCAGAAGCGGCCGCAGGCGCCGCGACCCCGAGCACGCCAGCCACCGCAAAGGCGACGGAGAGACGGCGGATTCGATGCATGGACAGGTGCTCCCTTGTAATTGGATTTGACAAATATTTGACAACGAAGGGCGCCGAACATAGCATATCCCGATAGACCTGATCGACATTAGCTAGTTTGTGGTTTAGGTCAAGAAGGTCAGGAATCTCCCGCACCCGCTTGACCGCACCATCCGGCCCCCTAAGAACACAAAAAAGGTCTGAAAGGTTCGCAACTTTCACCGCCCGCCCGCGATAGCACCAAGTGATGAACGACACACCCGAGAATCCCGCAGAGCCAGCCCAGCTGGAAACGCAGGCAGGCCAAGGCAACCCGCCCGCCGTCCCGAGCCGAGCCGGGCGCCTGCGCACGCCATCGCTGCGCATCACCGCGCTGCTGGCCGGCGGCATGCTGGCGCTCGGGGTGGCCGTGGGCGCCGCGATCGGTCCCGCCCCCGAGGCGTCCTACGCGGGCGGCGCGAGCGCCCTGGCGCAGCGCCTGCCCCTGCTGCTCGCCGCGATCGCTCGGAACAGCCACAGCGCCGGCGCGCCGAGCACGCCCACCACCGCCGCGACCGCGCCGCCGGCGATCACCCCTCGAGCCACGCCCACGCCTGCTTCCAGAGCCGCGACCGCGCCGGCGAGCACCAGCACGACTCCCACCCGGACCGCCACCGAAGAACCGGCGTCGAGCACGCCCACGGGCTCGAGCAAAGCGACCACGCCGAAGCTGCCCGCCGTCACGAACGTGTGGCTGATCGAGCTCGCCGGCGCCGGCTTCGCCGAAGCCCTCGCCCAGCCGAGCGCAGCCCCCTACATCACCGGGCAGCTGATCCCGGCGAGCACGCTGCTCAGCGGCTGGTCGGCGATCAGCGCCAGCGCCTTCGCCGGCGAGGCCGCCCTGACAGAACCTCCCGCCGCTGGGGCCGCACCACCGCTGCTGCACTCGATCGTCCAGCCCCCGTGCCCCGAAGGTGCCGCCGGCGCCCCCTGCGCCCCCGGCACGCCGGGCCAGCTGACGGCCGCCGACGAATTCCTGAAGGCGACGCTGGCGCAGATCACGGGCACGCCGATCTACAAGGAACACGGCCTGATCGTGGTCACCTTCGCGACCGTTGGCATCGCAGCCCAGGCCGGCCTGCCCGCGGGCGCCTCGAGCGCCACGGCGACCTATCAGCCCCCGGCGGGCGTGGCGCTGATGTCGCCGTTCGTCCACGCCGGCGCGCGCTCCTCGATCGCCTTCAACCCCACTTCACCCAGGCAGAGCCTCGAAAAGCTCCTGCGCTGAGAAGACCAAATCAACAAACGAGAACGGAGACCACCGTTGCACGCATCCCACCCTGCCCACCGAAAGACCACGCTGTGGCTCACAGCGATAGTGGGCTCCCTCGCCCTGCTGCTCGCGACGCCGGCTCTGAGCCACGCTGAAGAATCCAACCCCAACAACTACAACTGCCTCGGCGGCATCGCCGCCGGGACGCCCGAAGAAGGCAGCGAAGAGCAACAGGTCAAGTACTCCTTCTACTGCAACGGCCCGATAACGGGCTACCAGATCCAGTCCCAGATCCCGGTGACGGGCATCCAGAGCCCGCCGCTGGTGAGCGCCATCCCCGCCGGGACCGCGCTCAGCGACACGTTCTCGTGCTCGGGCGACGTGCCGGGCTATGCGCTCAACTGCGTCGGCTCCGCCAAGGGCGGCTACGAGACGATCTCGGCGCAGTTCGCGATCGGCACGAAGCTGTGCGCCGAGCCGCGCGTGGACCCGCTGCTCACGGTCACCTACGCCTATCTGGAAAAGGGCGTCGTCACGCAGGCGATCTCCGGCCCGTTCGACCTCGGGCGACCGAACGGCTGCAAGCCAGACGCATTCTCGGGCGGGACCCGGCTCGCACCGAAGACGCCTGTCGCCTCACACAAGAAGAAGTCGACCAAGACCAAGGGACACAAGAAGACCACCACGAAGAAACCCACCGCGAAGAAGAAGTAGCCCTCACGCTATGGCTGCCGGACGGCGTCCCGCACCCGCGTGGCGCCGTCCGAGCCGGCTTGTCGGCCTGTGACGGCGCGTATCACAGCGCACCCGGCGGAGCGAGCCATTCGCTGTCGAATGCCAGGCTCGTGTGCTCGGCGAGCACGTCGTAGTCGCCGTCGTAGTGGAGCACGCCCATGCCGGCGGTGTGCGCGCAAGCGGCGATCACCACGTCCGCGGGAGCAAGACGGTGATGACCGACCTCGGCGAGCTCTCGCTGCGTCTCCAGGGCGTGCCGTTCCACGTCTCGATCGGTCTCTATGCGCGGGAGTCGCGCGAGCTCGGACATCATGATCGCGCGCTCGCCACCCGATCGAGCCGAGTAGCCTGCCTCGAGCAGGAACGGCAGGCATGTAGCGAGCTGCATGTCATGCATCCATTCGCCGACCTCCTGGGCGCGCTCCCCATCGAGACGGTGGGATGCGAGACGGGCCCAAGCCGAGTTGTCGAGCAGGAGCACGCCTAGGGCTCAATCGGCGATCAGCCCAAGGTGCTTGACCTCATCGGCGGCCTGCACGTCGATCGGGATCGAGCGGTCGCGGATCATCTCAGCCAGTCGCTGCGCCGCCTTACGAGCAGCCTCGGCGTCGTCGGGGAGCTGGCGTGCCTTCATCCGCGCTCCGAGCACGACCAGCTCGGCGTAGTCGATTCGCTCGCCCCCCACGCGGGAGCGCAGCTCGTCAAGCGCCTCCTTGACGGGTGGGGTCTCGGTGATCGTGTGACGCGGGTGTGCTGTTGGCATCCAGCCCAGTGTAGCACCGTGCTGCACCGCGCCTGGCGCGGAGGCAGAGACCTACAGCATGCTGCTCGTCATCCGCTCGATCTCGGCGATCGAGGTCAGACCGTCACGGACCTTCCGCATGCCGTCGTCGCGCAGCCTGCGCATGCCTTCGCCTTCGGCCACGGCGACCATCTCGTCGATCGAGGCACGCTCGAGGATCAGCGCGCGGATCGGCTCGCTGACGGACATGACCTCGTAGAGGCCAACCCGGCCGCGATATCCGGATCCGGAGCAGCGCGAGCAGCCGACCGGCTCATATGGCTCGGCGCCGGCGAGCCCGTGCTCGGCCAGGACGGACTCGGGTACGTTCTGAAGGCGCTTGCAGTGCGGGCAGAGCATGCGCACGAGCCGCTGGGCGACGATGCAGTCGACCGCCGAGGAGACCAGGAACGGCTCGATCCCCATGTCGATCAGGCGCCCGAGCGCGCTGGGCGCGTCACGGGTGTGCAGGGTCGAGAGCACGAGGTGCCCGGTCAGGGCGGCCTCGACAGCGATGTGGGCCGTCTGGCGGTCGCGGATCTCTCCGACCATGATCACGTCGGGGTCGGCTCGCAGCATCGAGCGCAGCCCGACCTCGAAGGTGACCCCGGCCTTGGTCGCGATCTGCATCTGCTTGATGCCCGCGATCCGCTGCTCGACCGGGTCCTCGATCGTGAGGATCGAGCGCTCGCCGTCGTTGAGCGCGTTGAGAGCCGTGTAGAGCGTCGTGGACTTGCCCGATCCGGTGGGCCCGGTCACGAGCACGGCTCCATTGGGCCGGTTGATGGCGTTCGTGAAGCGATCCTGCTCCTCCCTCTGCATGCCCAGCGACTCGAGGTCCTCGACGACCACGCCTTTGTCGAGGATTCGCATGACGACGCCCTCGCCGTAGACGAGCGGCAGGGTGACCACGCGAATGTCCACCCGGCGTCCGTCCACGGTGAGCGCGAAGCGCCCGTCCTGGGGAACGCGCTTCTCGGAGATGTCGAGGTCGGCCAGGATCTTCAGGCGCGAGACGACCGCTGAGGCCATCCTGCGCTTGATCGTGGCCGCCGGGGCGAGCACGCCGTCGACGCGGAACATCACGCGCGTGTCTCCCTCCTCGGGGTTGACGTGGATGTCGGAGGCGCCCTGCTGCACGGCCTGGGCGACGATCGAATGCACGAGCTTGATCACCGGCGCGCCGTCGTCGGTGTCATCCAGCAGCAGGTTCTGCTCGGCGTCGCGCTCCTCGTCCTCCTCGACGATGTCCTCGATCGACTCGTCCATGCGCACGAGTCGCGCGAGCAGCAGGTTGAGGTCCTCGACCGAGGCGGCCGCCGGGCGGATGCGACGGCCGGTCATCATGCCGATGTCGTCGATCGTCAGGACGTTGGTGGGATTGGCCATCGCCACGAGCACCGCCCCGTCGTCGGTGAAGCCGACGGGCAGCGCCTGGTAGCGCTTGGCGGTCTCGCTGCTGATGAGGTTGACGGCCCCCATGTCCAGGTCGTAGACGGCCAGATCGACGAAGTCCAGCCCGAAGCGCTCGGCGACGACACGGGCGAGCTGGTCGTGTCGCAGGATCCCGCGCTCGACGAGCACCAGTCCTGTGGGGCGCCCCTGCTCACGGGCGGCGGCGACGGCCTCCTCGACGGTGTCACGGTCTGAGAGGCCGAGATCCACGACCACTTCGCCGATCATCCGCGAGGAACGTCCGGGGTGGCGTGGCGGGTACAGGCCGCCGCGGCCCTCCTCGGTGGGCCGGGACTCGTGTCTGCGGTCCTCCGCGGTCCGCGCGGCGGTGTGCTCGTCAACCGTTGGCGTGGCGCTTTCACCCATCACCACTTCCTATCGGCAGCGCGGCGAGTCGCCTTGACACGGATTGATGAGGTTTTTATGTGGCGAAGCCCGGCGAACCGTGCTCGAGGGCGCCCTTGACCTGCGTGTCGAGCGCGTTCAGGCGGTAGAGCGCCAGCGCCTCCGCGGAGGCGAAGCGCTGCCCCGAGGCCACGTCGGCGCCGTGATGGACGATCACGCAGTGCTCGAGGGCCAGCCGCCGCTCGCCCTCGAGCGCGGGCGGAGCGTGGGCGGCGATCACGCGCAGGCCGAGCTCGACGTGACCGAGCATCCTGCCCTCGGCGCTGCGCTGCACCTCGGCCCCGTAGGTGAACTCGCGAGTCTTGCCGAGATCGTGGACGATCGCGGCGCTCACCAGCAGGTCGCGATCCAGGCGCGGGTGCAGCGTGCAGAGCTCGCTCGCCAGCGTGGCGACCGCGACCGTGTGCTCGAGCAGGCCTCCCAGGTAGGCGTGATGGCCGGACGGTGGGCGCCCGCCGGCGGCGCGCGCGGAGCTCGGGGGCGGCGGCGAGCAGGGCGCCTTGCGGATCTCGCCCCGCAGCTGGGAATCGCCGAGCAATGCGGCCAGCAGCTGCTTCAACGCGGGGTCATAGACCTCGCGGGCGAGATGCTCGAGGAAGCCTTCGAGCTCGTCGCGGTCGCGGTAGGCCGTCGGCAGGAACCGGCTCGCGTCGCCGGCCTCGGCGGGATCGATGCTCGAGATCGCGCGGATCTCGACCTGGAGCTCCTCGCGGAAGCGCGCCACGCGGCCCTTCACCCGCACGATGTCCCCGCGCTCGAAGCGCCCCGCGAGCACATCGGCGTCGCGAAAGGCGCGCGCGAGGATCGCGCCGGTGCGGTCACGCAGCTCGACCGTCAGATATGGGGTGCCGGCACGGGAGATCTGGCGCTCCTTGCGCGTGCAGGCGAATACCCCCGCGACCTCCTCGTCGAGGCGCAGCGTGGCCACCGTCTGGGCGTGCTCGGGCAGCGATTGCGTGGCGGAGGCCATCGTCGCATCATGTACGGTGGTTCGGATGCAGCCCCTCATCTGGGACCGCCGTCCTGATGGCCTCAGGGCCCCGGCCATGGTGTGCGCATTCCAGGGCTGGAACGACGCGGGCGACGCAGCCTCGAGCGCGGTGTCCTTCCTGGCGTCCAACCTGGGCGCCCGTCGCTTCGCGAGCATCGACTCGGAGGAGTTCTACGACTTCCAGGCCAACCGGCCGTGCATCCGCTTCGGCGAGAACGAGAAGCGCGAGATCTCCTGGCCCACCGTTGAGATCTTCGAGGCAGCGGCGCCGCGGGCGCCGCGCGATCTCGTACTCGTCCAGGGGATCGAGCCTTCGCTGCGCTGGCGCTCGTTCAGCGCGCACATCATCGACCTGGCGGAGGCGCTCGGGGTGCAGGTGATCGTCTCCCTCGGCGCCCTGCTGGGCGACGTGCCCCATACCCGTCCGGTGCCCATGAGCGGCCATGCCTCCGACGCCGGGATGCTCGAGCGGCTCGGGATCCAGCCCTCCGCCTACGAGGGCCCCACGGGGATCGTGGGCGTCCTGCACACCGCCTGCGCCGACGCGGGCATCCCTTCGGCGAGCCTGTGGGCGGCCGTGCCCCACTATGTGGCCGCCGCCGCCAACCCGAAGGCGGCGCTGGCGCTGCTGCGCAAGGTCGAAGTGCTGATCGGCGTCTCCGTCGATGTCTCAGAGCTCGAGTCCGCCGCCACCGACTACGAACGACAGGTGGGACTGGCCGTGCAGAGCGATCCCGACATCCAGGCCTTCGTGGAACGACTCGAGCAGGCGGCCGACAGCGAGGAGCAGAGCTCCTCCGAGGACGTGCCCTCGGGCGACATCCTCGCCCGTGAATTTCAGAGGTTCCTGCGCCAGCGCGGGCCTGAGGGAAAATAGGTCAGCTGGCTCGAATGCCGCGGGAATCGCTCTTGGCCTGCCCCTGTCGAGTAGGTATTCGATCGCGACGTTGAACGGCTTCGGGTCCGTCAGTGACCTCGGTGAGAGCCTGGCTATCGCTCCACCACGTCTGCTGATCAGGAAAGACGGGGTCCCAGTGAAGCGCGCCCTTTGGGCAACTCGCATCTCGGTGACCAGCCGCGATTCGAGCGCCGGGTCGTGACGATCCTCGACCCAGAGCGGCTTGTTGAACCCCGCTAGCTGGTTGGCGATGCCCTGAAGGTATTTCTCGGTGACGTAGCCCGAGCCCTCTTCCCCCTGCTCGTTGTAGAAGGTCTCGATGTAGTTCCACATCTTGTTCTGCATGCCCGCCGCGAGCGCCGCGACCTCCTGTGCCTTGAAGGTCTTCAGCTCGCGCGTCGCCGTCTGCATCGAGAAGTATTCGATCTTCAGCTGGCCGCTGCGCACCCACCGCCGGATGATCGAAGGGAGGGCACCGAGCGTGAACTCCTTGCAGAAAGGGCACTCCAGGTCACCGAACCACCTGAGCGTGACCGGAGCCATTGGTTGGCCCAGGGTGTTCGCGCTCTGCGGGATGCCGCCAAGCAGGCTGTCGATCCCTCGCTCCGTCTGATCCGCGCGCCGACCGCTCGACGGCGGTGGCGAACCCCCGCCGCCTGTGGTGATCGCGACCACAACGATCGCCGCGACGACGACAGAGGCCACGATCGCGAGTTGAGCCAGACGTACTCGCCTAACTCGGCCCAAGGCCCTACCCCTCGGCCGCCGGGCACACGATCCGATAGTCGCAGATCGAGCAGGCGGCGCGCGAGGGCGTCGGCTCGAACTCCTGGCCGAGGATGCCCTCGCCCACCTCGAGCACGATCTCGGTGACGGCCTCGGCGTCGCGCTCGGTGCGAGGCACGGGGACCTTGAGGTCGTCGAGCACGTAGTAGTAGGCCTGGCGCGAGGAGTCGAGCTGCCAGGCCTCGCGCGCGGCGAGGGCGTAGAGCGAGAGCTGGACGTCGTCGGCGAGCTGCTCGGCGGTCTTGGGACGCGAGGTCTTGTAGTCGATCAGCTCGAACTCGGCGTCGGATCCGTCGGCGAGGCGATCGACCCGATCGACGCGGCCGCGCAGATGATGGGGCCCGAGGCGGAAGGCGAAGGCGCGCTCGAACCACACGGGCTCTGAATCCTGCTCGCCGAGGCGCGCGTGGTAGCTGGTGAGCGCGGCCCGGGCCTTGGCCAGGAGCTCGAGCTCGGAGGGGCTTTCGCCGAGGGCGCTGCGGCGCCACACGGCCTCGAGCAGCTCGAGCATCTGCGCGAGCGTGGTGGCGTTCTCGGAGTGGTAGCGCTCGAGCACCTGGTGCACGACGATCCCGAAGCGCTGGTGCACGGTCTGCTCGGTGGGGATGCGCAGGACCCGCGCGAACTTGTAGCGCAGCGGGCAGCTGCGATAGGTCTGGATGTCGGAGGCCGACAGCGCGAGGCCGATGCCCTTGCGCGGGAGGAACGGCCCGAGCGAGTGCTCCTCGCGAGGGATGAGCGCCTGGGCGCGGGCGCGGTCGTCGCCCTCGACGTCGAGCAGGGTCTCGTCGAGCGTGGAGGTCTGGAAGATCTCCCGCTGCAGCGGGGTGGTGGCGGCGAGCAGGCGCGCGTTGATATCCGACAGCGCCTCGGCCAGGCTCTGACCCTCCGGGCGCTGCAACAGCGCTGAGAGCTTGAGCAGCTCCAGATAGCGGACCACGCCGTGGGAGATGTCCAGGTCGGTGTCCAGCCGCAGCTCTCCCAGGCGCCCGCCGATCCGCGCCACGCTTCCGAGCACCTCCTCGCGCAGCATCCGCAGCGTGCCCTCCAGGCGGCTCTCGGCCGATTCGGGCTCGCCCGGCGGGACGGCCTCCAGCTCGGCGGGGGTCTCGGGAACGACGGTCGCCAGGTGTCTGGCGAGGTCGCGGGTGCTCGACTGTGGCCGGGCGCGCACGAACTCGACGGCGAGCGCGCGCAGCCGCTCGAGGCTCGCTCGCTGCTCGGCCGCGTCCTCGGGCGCGAGCAGGGGACGCCCGCGCATGCCCAGGCGATCGATCAGTCGCCCGAGGAAGAGGTCTGGCTCGACGGTGTCGAGCTCGGCGGCGGCGGAGCGGTGCAGCTCGACGAAGCGCTGGATGCGCTCGCGCGCCTCGGGCGGCACCTGCGGGGACTCGGTTGCGGCGCTGAGGCCCAGCACGAGGTCGAGCTTGCGCCGGCGCGCCACCTGGATGACGCGCGCCAGATCGACCTGGCGCAGCTCGATCGGCGGGCGGGCAAGCGCCCGCACGACGGCGGCGGCGTCGGCGGGATCGACGAGCAGCCGCATCCAGGCGAGCACGTCGCGAACCTCGGCTCGTTTGAGGAAAGCGCCACCGGGCTCTTCGCGCGAGAGGCCCTGTGGCGGGGCGGGCGCGATCTTGGAGCCGGACACATTCCAAGGATACGCCGGGCCGGGACCCGGGAGCGGGCGAAAAGCGATTGCCAGAAGGCTACGCTGATGGAGTGGAGCTCATCGACTGGAGCGCAGCCCAACGGATCGGAGAGCTGATCGCCGGCTCGCCGGCACACGGGGGCGTTCGCGCCGCGAGCATCGAGCCGCTCGCGAGGGACTTCGCCGGGCGCGTGAGCGCCTACAGCGGCCTGAGACCAACGGCCGAGCTCCCGGCGCTGGAGGTGGTGGACCGCCCGGAGTGGATCGCGGCCAACCTCAAGACGATGCGCCCGCTGCTGACCCCGCTGACTGAGAAGCTGGACAGGCAGAAGGGCCCTCTCGGCGCGCCGATGCGCGCGATCTCGGGGCTCGCGCTGGGCGCCCAGGTGGGGGCTCTCACCGGGCTGCTCTCCCAGCGGGTGCTGGGGCAGTACGACCTGGCGCTGCTCGATGCGAGCGTGACACCGCGACTGCTGCTGCTCGGCCCCAACCTCGCCCAGGCGGCGCGCAACTCGGGCGTCGATCGCGACGAACTCGTCCTGTGGGTGACGATCCACGAGATCACCCACGCCGTGCAGTTCTCGGGCGCGCCGTGGTTGCGGGAGCACCTCGGCGGGATGCTCACCGAGCTGATCGACGGCCTGCAGGTGAGCGTGGCGGGCAAGCCGTCCCCGGGCGGGAAGCTTGGTGGCCTCTTGCCGAAGATGCCCGATCAAAGCGAGCTGCGAGAGATGCTCGAGCGGGCTCGCCGCGGCGAGCTGTTGCGGCTGACGCTGGGGGAGGATCGCTGGCAACTGGTCGAACGCGTGCAGGCGGCGATGTCCTTGATCGAGGGGCACGCGGAGCACACGATGGACGTGATCGGCGTGGAGGTCCTGCCGTCGCTGACGCGGCTGCGCAGCGCGATGACCCGGCGGCGCGGCCAGCGCGGGCTGCCGTGGCGTGTGCTCGAGCGCCTGATGGGCCTCGAGCTGAAGATGCGCCAGTACGAGATCGGTCGGGCCTTCTGCGACGAGGTGGTGCGCGACGGGGGCCCGCGGATGCTGGCGCGCGCGTGGAGCGGACCGGAGGCGCTGCCGAGCACGGCCGAGCTCGAACAGCCGGCGCTGTGGCTCAGTCGCATGCGCCCGGCGGAGCTGGAGGAGCAGGCCCGAACGCATGTTCCTCCTGTTACAAGCTAGCTGGGGCGAGCTGCCCGTGGTAACAGGGATTTCACGGCGTGGTAGGATCGAGCTGTAACGATCTTCCTTGAGCGGGTTACAAACAGGTGTTCGATAGCTGAGGCCCAGCATCGAGAACCGAACAGAGCAAGCACATACCCGTCCCTCGCAGCCGGCGAGGAATACAGAGGAGCCCACTTCAGATGCCCACCGTAAGCAAAACAGCCCCCAAAGCGACCAAAGCGCGAGCGAAAGCCGCGCGTAAACCTGCCGCGGCCGAAGCGAGCGCGAAAGCGACCACGACCCGCCGCGCAACAGCAGGCAGCACACAGGCCAAAGCCTCACACGCCAAGGGCGCGCGCACCCGCGCCGCCCACCAGGCCGAGTCGGCCGTGCGCCAGACCCAGACCGCCACGCGTGAGACGGCCGGCGTGTTCGGCGACTACGCCGAGCGTGCTGTGCTGATCCCGGTCGGCGCCGCGCTGATCGCCCGCGAACGCGTCGTCTCGGGCGTTAGCGAAACGATCTCGACCTACTCGTCCACGTCGAAGGCCCAGGCGCAGCTGAAGAAGTTCGAGCGTCGCGGCGTCACGGCCCGCAACCGCCTCGAGCGCGAGGTTCGCAAAGCCCGTGTGCGCGTCGAGCGCGAACTGCGCCAGCGCCGCCGCACGATCGAGAGCACGGTCAACGAGCTCGAGGACCGTCGCGACTCGATCGCCAAGAACGGCAGCGAGATCGCCGGCAGGGTGCCCGAGCTCGCCAACCGCGTCCCCGAGCTGGCCAACAAGGTCCAGGAGCGCATCCTCAGCCTGGTCTGATTTCCACCACCTTCCCCCGACCCGGTCGTTAGGAGAGGCCGGGGACACCGCCGTCGCAGGCGGTGGTCGGGAAAGTCTGCCGGCCTCATATCCCGTCGGCAGTAGTAGCACCCTCTCCTCCCTCGACCAGCGGGCGGCCCCCACCGCCCGCTGGTCACTTTAAGGGCCCGATTGCTCGCAACCCCGGGCCCACGGCCTCGGTTTGCCACAATGGAGCAAGTGACCGACCGCGACCAGATCCTCAAGGCGCTCGAGGTGGTGATCGACCCCGAGCTGCACCGCTCGATCGTCGAGCTCGACATGGTGCGCTCGATCGAGATCAGCCCCAACGGCGTGGTCGACGTGACCGTCTCGCTGACGACGCCCGGCTGCCCGATCAAGGGCCACTTCCAGACGGCTGTCGCCGAGGCCGTGACGGCGCTCGAGGGCGTGACCCACGCGAACGTCTACTTCGACGTCCTCACGGACACCCAGAAGGCGGCTCTGCAGCAGAAGCTCGGCCGCGGCAGCCTGCCGGCCGGCGCGCTCGCGCAGGTCGCGAACGTCCTGTGCATCGGATCGGGCAAGGGCGGCGTGGGCAAGTCCACGCTGACGGCCAACCTGGCGGCGGCGCTGACCGCGGAAGGCAAGCGCGTGGGCGTGCTCGACGCGGACGTGTGGGGCTACTCGATCCCGCGCATGTACGGCCTCGGCGCGACCCGCCCGCCGGTGTCGGCGGAGCGCAAGATCATCCCGCTGGAGTCCCACGGCGTGAAGGTGATGTCGATCGGCTTCTTCGTGGAGGAGGACGCGGCGGTGGTGTGGCGCGGCCCGATGCTGCACAAGGCGCTCACCCAGTTCCTGCAGGACGTCGACTGGGGCGCCCTGGACTACCTGCTCGTGGACCTGCCCCCGGGCACGGGCGACGTCTCGATGACGCTCGCGCAGCTGCTGCCGCAGGCCAAGTTCCTGATAGTGACCACGCCCCAGCAGACCGCGCAGAAGGTGGCGCGCCGCTCGGCCCACATGGCCCACAAGGTGGACCTCGAGATCGGCGGGGTGATCGAGAACATGTCGAGCTTCACGACCCCCTCGGGCGAGCGCTTCACGATCTTCGGAGAGGGCGGCGGCAACGAGCTGGCCGAGGAGCTCGACGTGCCGCTGCTGGGCAAGGTCCCGCTGACGATGCCCCTGCGCGAGCAGGCCGACGGCGGCGTGCCGCTCGTGATCGTGGATCCGGACGACCCGGCCTCGCAGGCTATCCGCCAGGTCGCGCGCGGCATCGTCGCGATGTCCCCGGTGGCGTTGCCGGTCCTTCCCCTGGTCGAGGTGGCTGTCGCCGCCGCGCCGCAGGAGGAGAGCCGCAAACCCGTGGGCATGTCGCTCCCGATGGCCTGATCCGCGGGCCGTCGCGCCAGCCGACATGCCCTTCCTGACTCGCAGGCCGTCAAGGCCTTGAGCGGGCGGGCTCACGCGCTCCGCTCGGAAACCGTCGCGCTTGACAAGCGCGTGCCAACTGAGAGGATCGTCTACTGAATGTCAGCACCGGGGAAGCAAGATGAGGAGTTGGAGGAGGGGTCGCAGCCAGACGGCGGTGAGTCCGTGTCCGATGACGGCATGGTCGAATTCGACGAACGCCGCGCCAAGCTGGATCGCCTGCGAGCGGCCGGGATCGACCCCTATCCGCCCGTGTCGCTGTGGGCCACGCGCACGCGCATCGCCGACGTGCTGGCCGCCCACGACGCGGCGACGCTGGAGGCTGGGGAACACCCGGAGCTGCGCTATCAGATCGCCGGACGCCTGATCTCGCGGCGCGGACACGGCAAGACGGCCTTCCTCGACATCCGCGACCTGTCGGGGTCGATCCAGGCGGTGGTCAGGGTTGATGCGCTCGGCCAGGAGACCTACGACCGCATCCTGGCCCTGGATATTGGAGACATCGTCGGCATCCTCGGCTGCGTCTATGTGACCCAGCGCGGCCAGCTGGCGCTCGCGGTGGTCGAGTGCACGCTCTTGACCAAGGCGCTGCGCCCGCCGCCGGACAAGCACCACGGCCTCGGAGACACGGGGACTCGATACCGCTACCGAGAGCTCGACCTGATGGCCAACGAGCAGACGCGTGAGCTGTTCATCACGCGCAACAAGATCGTCCTCGCGATCCGCGAATGGCTGGCCGAGCGCAACTTCGTGGAGATCGAAACGCCGGCGCTGCAGTCGCTCGCCGGCGGCGCGGGCTCGCGACCGTTCACGACCCACCACAACGCGCTCGACCGCGACCTCTACCTGCGCATCTCGGTGGAGCTGTTTCTCAACCGCTGCATCGTCGGCGGCATGGAGAACGTCTACGACATGGGCAAGGTGTTCCGCAACGAGGGCATCTCCCACAAGCACAGCCCGGAGTTCACGATCATCGAGTTCATGTGCGCGTACTCGGACTACAACGACGTGGCCACGGTCACCGAAGAGATGTTCCGTGACGTGGCGCAGAAGGCGCTCGGGTGCACGACGATCAAACGAAACGGCGAGGAGATCGACCTCTCAAAGCCCTGGCGCCGGGTGACGATGCGCGAGCTGATCCTGGAGCGCTTCGGCCTCGACTTCATGGAGTCCACGCGCGAGCAGCTGGCCGAGGTGCTGGACGAGCCGATGGACCCGGCCGCCACCTGGGCGGAGGTGGTCGCTGACATCTACTCGGAGAAGATCGAGAGCACGATCAACCAGCCCACGCACGTCTTCGACTTCCCGCTCGAGCCCTTCCCGATCACCAAGCGCCACGCGGTGCACCCGGAGCTGGGGGAGCACTTCGACGCGGTCATCGGCGGCATCGAGCTGGTCAGCGGCGACACCGAGCTCAACGACCCGGTCGACCAGTGGCAGCGCTTCGTCGACCAGCGCAAGCGGCGGATGATCGACGACGAGGACGTACCCCACCCCAACGACGAGGAATACGCGCGGGCGATCGAGTACGGCTACTCGCCCACGGCCGGCGGCGGCATGGGCGTGGACCGTCTGATCATGATCCTGACCGAACGCGACACCCTGCGCGAGGTCATCCCCTTCCCGATCGTGAGGGACCTGCAATGAGCGCCCCCGCCGGAAAGCTCGGCCTCGACCCGGGCATGATCGCCGAGTGCCGCCGGGCGGCCAGGCAGATCGCCGACCAGGTCGCCGAGGAGATCTCGGGCCGCACGACGGTGTCGGTCGAGCGCAGCGTCACGCGCCTGCTCGGCGTGGACGGCGCCGATGCCGTGGAGGCCCCGCTACCCAACGTGCTCGTCGACCACGTGCACGAGCGCGGCGGCCTCGGTCAGGGTATCGCCCACTGGCTCGGCAACGCGATGATCCAGACCGGCCGCTCGCCCCAGCAGCTGGCCGAGGCGGTGAGCGCGGGCGAGCTCGACCTGCTGGAGCTCGAGCAGGCCGAGGACGGAGCGATCCGCGAGCGCGTGAGCGAGGAGTGCGCGGCGCGCCTGCGCGAGATCTCAGGGCGCTTCGAGGAGCGCCGCGCGATGCGCGAGCGCCTGGGCGAAGCTGCCACGCCGCTTCGCTATGTGCTCACGGCGACAGGCGACGTGTACGAGGACGTGGTGCACGCGCGCGCAGTGGCCGAAGCGGGCGGGGACATCGTGGCGGTGATCCGCTCGACGGCGCAGAGCCTGTTCGACTACGTCCCCTACGGACCGACCAGGGAGGGCTACGGCGGCACGTTCGCCACGCAGGCCAACTTCCGGATCATGCGCGAGGCGATGGACGAGTGGTCGGAGGCCCACGGGCGCTACGTGCGCCTGTCGAGCTTCTGCTCGGGCCTGTGCATGTCGGAGATCGCGGCGATGGGCGCGTGGGAGGGCTTCGACAACATGGTCAACGACGCCCTCTACGGGATCCTCTACCGCGACATCAACATCGTGCGCGGGCTGATCGACCAGCGCGTCTCGCGCATGATCAACGGCCACTTCGGCGTGGTCATCAACACCGGCGAGGACAACTACCTGCGAACGGCCGATGCGATCGAGGCGGCGCCGTCGGTGACGGCCTCGCAGTTCATCAACCACCAGCTCGCGCGCGACTCGGGCGTGCCGGACGCGCAGATCGCCCTCGGCGACGCCTTCGAGATCGATACCCCCGTGGAGAACGGCCTGCTGCTCGAGTGGGCGCAGGCCCAGCTCACGCGCGAGCTGTTCCCGGATTGCCCCGTGAAGTACATGCCGCCGACCAGGCACATGGACGGGAACCTCTTCCGCACGCACGCCGCGGACACTCTCTTCAACCTCGTCACGGTCGCCACGGGACAGGGCATCCAGACGATCGGGGTGCCCACGGAGGGCATCTTCACCCCCCACATCCACGACCGCGTGCTGGGGCTGCAGAACGTCGACTACGTCTTCAATGCAGCCCGCGACCTCGGCGAGGAGATCGAGTTCAAGCGGGGCGGGATCATCCAGACCCGCGCCCAGGAGGTGCTCGCGGGAGCGCACGCGCTGCTGCTGCGCATCGCCGAGATCGGCCTCTTCCAGGCGATCGAGGAGGCCACCTTCGGCGACGTCAGCCGCAAGGTCGACGGGGGCCGTGGGATCGAGGGGATCGTGAGGACCGAGCCGGGCTACTTCAACCCGGTCGTGGGGCTGATGCGCGAGCCGGCCAAGGCCGACGAGGCCAGCTATGCGTGAGGTCGATCTCACGGCGGTCAGGCCCTACGCCGACCACCTCGGCGACGGCCTCGTGCAGATGAGCTTCACGCTGCCCGTGCCCTACTCGCTGGCCGCTCGCAAGGCGGCGCTGGAGCTGGCCGGGAGGATGGGCTTCGAGGAGCCCGAGGTCGTCCACTACGAGCAGCTGACCGATGGCTACACCTACTTCGTGATGTACGGGCGCTGCGTGCAGAGCGTGGACTTCGAGGCGCTACAGGGCGAGGGCTTCGACATCGAGTACATGAGCGAGGACGAGATCGAGCGCTTCGCCGAGGAGCACCTGCACCGCAAGGTCGTGGTGGTGGGCGCGAGCACGGGCTCTGACACCCATAGCGTGGGGATCGACGCGATGCTCAACCTCAAGGGCTACCACGGCCACCACGGTCTCGAGGGCTATCGCTCGTTCGAGACCCACAACCTCGGCAGTCAGGTGCCCAACAGCGTGCTGCTGGCCAAGGCGATCGAGGTGGGCGCGGACGCGATCCTGGTCTCCCAGACGGTCACCCAGCAGAACCTGCACGTGCACAACCTGACCGAGCTCGTGGAGATGGTCGAGGCGGAGGGCCGACGCGGCGACATGATCCTCGCGTGCGGCGGACCGCGCGTCTCCAACGAGCTCGCCAAGGAGCTCGGCTATGACGCGGGCTTCTCCAAGGGCACCGAACCGCAGCACCTCGCCACGTTCATTGTGCGCGAGCTGGCCGCGCGCGTAGCCAGCAGCGGCTGACCCTGCGTTGCTCTCCGAGCTGACAGCCCCCTACAGGCGCCTCGCGCTCGTGGGCCTGGCCAAGAACACCGGCAAGACCGTGGCGCTCGCGACGCTCCTGCGCGAGCTCGAATCCGAAGGGCGTCGGGTGGGCGTGACCTCGGTGGGCCGCGACGGCGAGGAGCACGACGTGATCGACGCGCGGATCGAGAAGCCCAGCATCCAGCTGTCGGGAGGAAGCCTCGTGGCCACCACCGACGGCCTGTTGCGAGCGAGCGGCATCCCCCACGAGCTGCTCGAGCAGACCGATGTGCGCACGCCGCTCGGGCGCGTGCTGATCGCGCGCCTGAGGGGTCCCGGCGCGATCGAGGTGGCCGGCCCGAGCGCGGCGGAGCAGGTGCGGACGGTGAGCGACGCGATGCTCGCCCACGGCGCCGAGCAGGTGCTGATCGACGGCGCGATCGACCGGCGCGCCGCCTCCTCCCCGGATGTGGCCGATGGCCTCGTGATCTCGACCGGCGCGGTCCTCGATACCGAGATCGCGGAAGTCGTGCAAATGACGAGCAACGCGGTGGAGCTCGTGCGCCTCCCCCGAGCCAAGGAGGGCGCGGAGGCGCTCGCCCTGAACCCACGGTTCCCGCTCACGGCCGAGGGCGAGCAGATCGCGGAGCTGCTGGACGCCAACCCGGACGCGCGGCGACTGCTCGTGGCCGGCGCGCTGCCCGACCGCTTCCTGCGGGCGCTCGCCCACCTCACCCACTGCCGTCGCCGCGAGATCGTGCTGGTCGTCGCCGACCCCACGAAGGTATTCCTTGGGAAAAGGGGCCCGTTTTGGTTTGCCCACCAGGGTGTTCGCCTCGAGGCCGTACACCCGATCGAGCTTGCCGCGATCACGGTCAACCCGGTGGCGCCGCGCTCGCACACCTTCGACTCGCGCGAGCTGCGCGAGCTGCTCGGGCAGGCGATCGCGGACGTGCCGATCTTCGACGTGCTGCACCCGGACTATCCGGGCATGCGCCAGCCGGCCGCGAGATCCGCGAGCGCCTCAGACCCGGCCTAGCCGGTCGCGGCGGCCCCGCCCCCGCTGGCGAAGTACTCGGCGTTGATCTGGGTGTACTTGGACCACTCCTCGGGGAGCTGGTCCTCGGCGAAGCAGGCGTCCACCGGGCAGGCCTCGACGCAGGCGTCGCAGTCGATGCACTCCTCGGGGTCGATGTAGAGCATCTCGGCCGCGTCGTATCCGGGCTCGTCGGGCGTCGGGTGGATGCAGTCCACGGGGCACACCTCGACACAGGAGTTGTCCTTGGTGCCAATGCACGGCTCGGCGATCACGTAGGCCATTCGCTTCTTTCTTTGGGTCGATTGCGGGATCTCCCCTGGGGAGACGCATATTGTACGAACCATGCTCCTGCTTACGGGCGCGACCGGCCTGGTTGGCTCTACGCTGCTGCGCCGTTTGGTCGCCGAAGGCACAGAAGTTCGCTGTCTCGTGCGCGATCCGCGCCGCCTGGGACCGTTGCGCGTGCGCGTCCAGATCGCCCTGGGCGACCTCACCGACCCGCCGTCCTTCCGCAACGCCCTGCGCGGCGTGCAGACCGTGGTGCATCTGGCGGCGGCGATCCGCGACCAACCGCAGGGCTCGATCGAGGAGCTCGACGGCATCGCCACCTGGCGCATGGTCGAGGCGGCCGAGCGCCGCGGCGTGGAGCGCTTCGTGTTCTTCTCGGCGCTCGGCGCGAGCCCCCACCACCGCACCCGCGCTCTGCGCGCCAAGGCACTGGCCGAGCAGGCGGTGGGCGAGGCCGCCCTGCGCTCGACCGTGTTCGCGCCCTCGATCATCTACGCCCCCGGCGACCCCTGGCTGACGCTGCTCGAGCGGATGGCGTGGCTGCCCGTGATGCCGGTCTCTGGCGGCGGACGCGCTGTATTTCAGCCGATCTGGGCCGAGGACGTGGCAGATTGCGTGGTGGCCGCGCTGCGCGTCGACTCCTCGGCGGCGCACGAGCGCTACGAGCTCGCCGGCCCGGAGACGCTCAGCCACACGGACATGGTGCGCCTGCTCCTGCGCTCGCTCGGCCGACGGCGTCCGCTCGTGCACATACCAACGCCCGTCGTCTCGCGCGGGCTGCGGACGCTCGAGCGTCTCCTCGGGCCGAGCGCTTTTGCCACCTGGGACGAGGCCGAGCTGATGGAGGTCTCGATGACCTCGGCGCGTGGCGCCGCGGACGCGGAAGGGTTGGGGGTCGCACCCCAGCGGATGGCCGCGGTGCTCGGGACGCGGTAGGGAGACTGCGGCCCGCCCGCGAGGCCGGTCCGGTGGCGCCTATGCCCGAGCCGGCGTGGGCCGGCGCTCGGCCCACGGCCGCGCGACTTCCAGCTGCCGGGCCAGGGCGAGCAGCTCACCCTCGCCGGCGGGCCGCCCGACGAGCTGCACGCCGAGCGGCAGCCCGTCCTCGCCGTGGAAGAGCGGAACGGAGATCGCGGGTTGTCCGGAGGCGTTGAACACGGGCGTGAACGGCGTGAAGAGCCCGGAGCGCGTGAACGTGGCCATCGGTTCGGGCGCAGCCGTGTCGAGCGTCCCCAGAGGCAGCGGGCGCTCAGCGAGCGCCGGCGTGAGCAGCACGTCGTAGGGAGCCAGGAAGGAGACGAGGCGACGGGCGAAGGCCTGCAGCTGTACGGCCGCGCCCATGCCCTCGACGGCGTTCATCTTTCCGATCATCGAGAAGATCGCCCAGCTCATCGGCTCCATGTCCTCTGCTGAGATCCCACCCGCCCCACGCCCGGCGACCATGCCGGAGTAGGCGATCGAGAGCGCGATGTGGTTGGAGAAGACCGCTCCGAACAGCGGCTGCAGACCGTCCACCTGCCACGGCGGCTCGACCTCCTCGACCTCGTGCCCGAGCGACCGCAGCAGCTCGGACGCGTCGCTCACGGCCTGGGCGCACACGGGATCGATGGGCGCGTCGGGGATCGGTGGCAGCGTGGTGGCTGCGATTCGCAGCGGGCCGGGCTCCTGTGCGGCGCTCTGCGCGAAGGGCTCGGAGGGCTCGGGAGCCCAGGTGGCGTCGCCGAGCTCGTAGCCGGCCAGCTCGTCGAGGATCGCGGCCGTATCGGCGACGGTGCGCGTGAGCATCCCGTCGATCCCCAGCGAGGAGTCGCCCAGTTCGGGGGCCGCGGAGATGCGCCCACGGCTGGGCTTCAGGCCGACGAGGCCGCAGCAGGCGGCGGGGATGCGCACGGAGCCGCCGCCGTCGTTGCCGTGGGCGACTGGCAACATGCCGCTCGCGACCGCGGCGGCCGCTCCACCCGAGGAGCCGCCCGGGGTACGCTCGAGGTCCCACGGGTTGCGGGTCGGCCCGAAGATCCGCGCCTCGCTCGTGGGCAGGATCCCGTACTCGGGCAGCGTGGTCGTGCCCACGATCACGAACCCGGCCTCCTTCAGCCGGCGCGTGACGTTGTGGTCGTAGTCGCACATGTTCTGCTCCATCAGCGAGCAGCCGTAGGTCAGGCGCAGCCCCTCGACGGGACGATTGTTCTTGATCGCGGTGGGGACCCCCGCGAACGGCCGCTCGTCCCCGGGCCGGACAGCATCCGCAGCCTCGAGCGCGCGCTCGGCTTGGATGTCGACGAACGCGTTCAGGGACGGGTTGAGCTCCTCGATCCGCTCGAGCGAGGTCTCCACGAGCTCGCGTGCTGAGATCTCCCCCGAGCGCACCATCGCGGCGAGCTCGATCGCGGGACGGAACATCAACTCGGGATCGGGCACGCCTACAGCGTACCCGTGCGGCCATTCCTGCGACGATATGGGCCTGCCCACAAGGCAGCCCACCCCGTCAAGCATCAAGCTCAGAAAGCGAGTGCCATGAGCGCGGTCCAGTCAGCATCATCCGAGGTCCAGTCGGGCCTCGAAGGAGTCGTCGCCTTCGCCACCGAGATCGCGGAGCCCGACAAAGAGGGAGGCGCGCTGCGCTACCGCGGCGTCGACATCGAAGACCTCGTCGGCTCCATCCCCTACGAGCAGGTCTGGGGCCTGCTCGTGGACGGGCGCTTCAAGCCCGGCCTGCCCCCCGCGGAACCGCACGCCCTGACGGTGCGCTCGGGCGACCACCGCGTGGACGTGCAGTCGGCGCTCGCGATGCTGGCGCCCGAGTGGGGCTTCGGACAGCTGATCGACATCAGCGACGAGGAGGCCCGCGACAACCTGGCGCGCGCGTCGGTCATGGCCCTCTCCTTTGTCGCACAGTCGGCGCGGGAGCCGGGCCAGCCACCCGTCCCGCAGACGGAGATCGACCAGGGCAGGACGATCCCGGAGCGCTTCCTGATCCGCTGGCGCGGCGAGGCCAATCCCGACCACGTGAAGGCGATCGACGCCTACTGGGTCTCGGCGGCCGAGCACGGCATGAACGCCTCGACCTTCACGGCACGCGTCGTAGCCTCAACCGGCGCGGACGTGGCGGCCGCCATGTCCGCGGCAGTCGGTGCGCTCTCCGGACCGCTGCACGGTGGCGCGCCCTCGCGGGTCCTGAAGATGCTCGAGGAAGTCGAACAGAGCGGGAACGCGGAGCGCTGGGTGTCGGACGCCCTCGACCGCGGCGAGCGCCTGATGGGCTTCGGCCACCGCATCTACCGCGCCGAAGACCCGCGTGCGCGGGTGCTGCGGCGGACCGCCAGCGAACTCGGCTCGCCTCGCTTCGAGGCGGCCGAGGCGCTCGAGCAAGCGGCGCTCGCAGAGCTGCATGCGCGCAGGCCCGATCGCGTGCTGGCCACGAACGTCGAGTTCTGGTCGGCGGTGATCCTCGACCTGGCCGAAGTCCCACCGGAGCTCTTCACGCCGATGTTCACCTGCGCGCGCGTGGCGGGCTGGTCGGCCCACATCCTCGAGCAGAAGCGCGAGGCCAAGCTGATCCGCCCGACGGCGAAGTACGTCGGGGAGGGGCCGCGGGCGGTTGCGGACGTGGAGTAGGGGGACTGGAGATAGAGACGCCGGCGGCGCGCCTGACGCTGCCGGCGGGCAGGGTTGGCGGCCGGTTCCAATTCTTCGTCTGATTTTTGCCAGCAGGCGTCGGCGGTGCGGGATAATGCGTGGCATGACCCATGAGGGAAGGGTGATCTCTAGGCGCTTCGCGGTCTCCAGGCGTGCTGCGGCGTTCTCGGCCGCGATGGTGGCCGGTGCGCTCCTCTCCGGTTGTGGCAGCTCGGGAGCTGGCAAGACGGCCACGACGTCCGCCTCGGCGTCCACGGGGACATCGGCGGCTGCCGCCGCGCAGGCCGCGGCCACGGCGCGGGCGGCCAGTTCCGAGGCGGCTGCCTGCGAACGCGGGATCAGGACGATGGGTCTGCATCCAGAAACCTTGAGCGAACTGGATCGCCTGTGCAGGACGGCAAACGGGCGTCCCGAAGACGACGCCAAACTCGCCGTCCTCGTGTGCGACGAAGCCGCCAACGCAGTGCCGTTCTCGAATGCCTCGTCTAAGGCGGCGACGCGCCGGGCGGCATCCACCTGCTACTCGGTGGCGGTCGGCAAGTAGACCGGACGGGGTATCGCGCCGACGCTGCCGCCGGTCGAGCTAGCTTGGGTTTGCTTGGCTAGTTTAGGTTTGTGGGTTCTTCGGGTGGTTCTGTGTTGGGGGTGGGGGGTTTGTGTTGTTGGCATTTGCGGACGGTGTATTGGGGGGTGCAGCTGGTTTTGTTTTTCCACTTGGTGCGCCAGCTTTTGATGAACGTCGTGAGGGCTTGGGTTTGCTGTTGGGCGGGGAGTTCTTTCTTGATGGTGGTTTCGACTTGGGTGAGGGGCTGCTGGTATCCGGGGGTGGTTTTGGTGACTTCGAAGATGTAGTAGCGGTCGCGTAGGTGTAGGGGGCCGATCAGGGTGTGGGGCTTGGCGGCGAAGATGGCCTGGTCGAGTCCTGGTTCCTCTTGGCCGGGGATGATGCCGGTCATCGCGCCGCCCATTTTGTTGTAGGGCCGGTCGATCGAGACGCGGTCGGCGATCGCAGCGAAGTTCCCGCCGGCCTGGATTTCCTGGATGGCTTTGGTGATGGTCGCTTTCGTCCAGGTTCGGATTGCTCGGATGTCGCGGTGTTCGGGGATCCGGTAGTGCTGCTCGTTGTGGTTGTAGTACGCGACGATCTCGGCGTGGGTGAGCTTCGGGATGCCTCGTATGATCATTTCGCGTATGCGTTCGGTGTCGGTGCTCAGCTTGAGGCCTAAGATCAGGTCTGCTGGTGTGAACCCGCGGTTGGTGAGGTATTCTTGGAAGGCTGTGGGGGTGTGGAACAGCTCGGTCTTCTGCTGGTCGTATTCGTGTTCGACTTCTTGGTTGGTGGGTGAGAGTCCTAGTTCGCTGGCCTCGCCTGCGACCCAGTTGTAGGAGATCAGCGACGTCAGCGCCCGTTCTTGGAGCTGATGACGGGTCAGGCCTCCATGGCGGCCTTCGGGGCCCACAGCGTTCTCTTTTTCCTGTGCTGCCGTCTCGTGGTCTACTTCAGCGAGCGTGATCGTGCTCGACCCGACCCTCGCGACCACCGTGGCACCCGGACTCTCACTGCCGCTGTTGCTGCCGGAGCACGCTGTGAGCGCCACCGCCACGACCAGCACAATGACCGTGGCTAGCAGGCGACTGACGATCGACATGTGCGGAGGGTAGCGTCCACAAGACGCGTGTGGTGAGGTGTTTCTCATCCCGAGAAGGCTTTTGGCTTTTGTGCTTGTCACGAGACCCTGGTCAGGTGATCGTGGTGTGCGAGGCCACAGGCCCCGCACACCAGTCGATCCATCAATCTAGAGTCAAACGCGAACGGCTAGAAGTGGACTTCTGCTTCTTTGCCGAGCGACACTACCTGGGTAGTTAACTGACTGGCTAATTCTTCATGTTCGAGGGTAGTGAATGTAGATTTCAGTAAGAATTCTTTACCTTCGCAGACGGCTTTTAATTCTTCGCAGGTTCTGTATAACTGTAACCCGCTTTTTTCTTCGAGGAAGGCTAGTTTTCTGGTTTCTGTGGTTTTGATTTTTTCTAATGTATTGATGCCTAAGAACTCGCCGATCACCGCGCCTAACACTAATATTTTGAGGACTCCACATGTGAAGGCCAGTAACGTCGACGGGATTAACACTAGCAGGCCAAGCCCTAATACGGTCAGGCCCGGCTTTAATTTGAGGGTCACAAGGTGAATTACGTATTTTGATAGCAGAATTTCTTCAGCTTCTGCATTCTTACATTTTACGGCGCCTTTTTCGGTGGTACATTCGTTGAATTTTATTGTGGTTTCGCCTTTGTCGGCAGAGGTGAACTTGCCTTCGCTTTTGCTTTTTTTGCATACAATTTCTTTTCCGGCGGTCGTTAACAGGACCGCGTTGCCTTCGCCTGTTGTTGTGAATGTGAGTGGTGTTGCTTCGGTTGGTACGGGTAAGATTTCTGGTAATGCTGCTGAGGCTGTCGCGGTTGCGACGGCGCTGAATAGGAGGACGGCCAAGAGTGAGAGGCCGATGAGCTTGAATCGTTGCATCGTTGGTCTGCTCCTTTGCTGTGGTTTGCGCTCGGAACTCCCGCCGCGAATGGCTGTCGGGCCGTGCCAGATTGGGCTTACCCGACATGTAGCGGTGTTCCGAGTGCCGGAACTGCATGGCTAGTCTGGCAGTTGGCG